>Ga0206677_10001544_pt1 | contig 21201 bp, 25 predicted proteins | sample M130m12015metaG_FD_155475 | JGI IMG/M metagenome (GOLD analysis project Ga0206677, IMG submission 155475) | Ammonia-oxidizing marine archaeal communities from Monterey Bay, California, United States - M1 30m 12015 | ecosystem: Environmental > Aquatic > Marine > Intertidal zone | place: USA...
CCCTGAAATCAAAATCAGTGACAACCTTTAAACCTCATCTTTAATTTACCGGAAGAATAATTCGATGGAGTCAAAAAATAATTAGTTGATTTTTTCTTGAACTCTTTCTGGAAAATCTGTAATAATACCATCAACTCCAAATTCAACCATCCTAGCTATGTTTTCAGGTTCGTTAACTGTCCAGGGATAGATTTTTAAACCAGCCTTATGTATTTTTTTGATGTTTTGGGGGCTTAAAGTTTCATAATCAGGGTTTATGGCAAATGCATCTAATGTCTTTGCAACGGGAATAGCATCTAATGGATCATCTTCGGTAAGTACTGCAATCGCCACTTCTTTGTTTACTTTGTAAAATAGTTCAAGTTCATCCCAATTAAAACTAGAAATAAACACATCCTTTGAATCCCAATTTGCTTTTTCAAAATAAGTATTAATCAACTTAGAAGTTAATTCTGCTGTTTGAGCTCCTTTCAATTCAATATTCAACTGAACACGCCCATCGATAAGATCCATAACCTCATTTAGGGTAGGAATGGGTTCTTTTCCTAAAACACGAAATTGCTTAATGGAATCTAAAGACATCTGTTCTATGAAACCTTTACCATCTGTTAGTTTTTCTAAAGTTTGATCATGAAAAACTACCAATTCTCCTGTTGCGCACTTAAAAATATCAATTTCAATAGCATCAACATTCAAATCCATTGCTTTTTGTATCGATGCAATGGTATTCTCTGCAACATGCCCCTTGGCACCTCGATGACCGATAGTCAAAATTTTAGAGTCTTTTTTTGCACAAGAAGAGGTGGTTAGCATCGTCATAATTGTTATTACTGAGATAGATATTAGAGAACGCATAAAAATAATTTTTTAAGATTTTACATCCCTTAAAAGGCTTTGAAAAACAAAGTTTTACTCCTCTGGGGCTAATTCTATCACAAGGCCTTCTAACTCTTTGGTTATTGGAATTTGACACCCCAAACGACTGTTGTCTTTTACATTAAAAGCTTCGGACAACATCGCTTCTTCATCATCAGATCTATCGGGAAGTATTGAGTCAGAGAGGACATAGCATTGACATGATGCACACATTGCCATTCCACCACAAGTACCCTCTACGGGCAAATCATAAGCCTTACACACCTCCATTAAATTCATAGCCATATCATGAGGTGCATCAACATCATGAGTTTCTCCTTCTCGATCGATGATTTTGATTTTGATATCTTGACTCAATAGATTTGACTTAGGATTAGGCTTCTATGTTTATTACTTTTTCAATGTGGGGTGCATATTTTTTAATCGTCATTTCAACACCCAACTTTAAGGTCATTTGATTCACAGAACATCCAACACAAGCACCGTGAAGCATTACATTTACAATCTTATCGTCTTCGATTGAGACTAAAGAGATGTCGCCTCCATCAGCGGCAAGAAAAGGTCGAATTTCTGTTAGGGCAAGAAGAACTTTCTGTTTCGTTTCAGATGATTTCATAATTATTTTTTTAGGGCTGAACAGCCTGACATTGTGGTTATTTTAACTGCTTGAGTTGGAGGTAATGTTTTGTTCCGATCTACTAATTGAGCAGCCATATTTTGAGTAATCAATTCAATTGCTTTTGAAACGGGTGTTTGAAACTGAAGGGCAGCTGGCCGCCCAAAATCTCCAGCTTCACGGACACTCTGTACCAATGGTATTTCACCAAGAAAAGGAACTCCTGTATCTTGAGCCAAATTTTTTGCACCTTCTTTTCCAAATAAATAATATTTATTTTCAGGAAGTTCTTCGGGTGTAAAATATGACATATTTTCAACTACTCCCAAAACAGGAACTTGAATACTTTCCTGTTGGAACATTGCTATTCCCTTTTTAGCATCTGCTAAAGCTACATTTTGTGGGGTACTCACAACTACAGCTCCATTTATTGGAAGTGACTGAACAATGCTCAAATGGATGTCTCCCGTTCCAGGAGGTAAATCAATTAACAAAAAATCAAGTTCTCCCCAAGCTGCATCAAAAATCATTTGATTCAATGCTTTAGATGCCATAGGTCCACGCCAAATAACTGCTTGATTGGGTTGAGTAAAAAAACCAATTGAAAGCACTTTTACTCCATAGTTTTCAATCGGTTCCATTTTGGACTTTCCATCAACCGTTACTGAAAGTGGTCGTTTGCCTTCCATATCCATCATAGTCGGAATAGAAGGGCCATAAATATCCGCATCCAATATCCCTACTTTAAATCCCATTTGAGCCAAGGTTACAGCAATGTTTGAAGTTACTGTAGATTTACCAACACCTCCTTTACCTGATGAAATGGCAACGATTGAACTTATTCCCTCGATCGGTTGTCCTTTTATGGGTGCTTCTTTTTTTGGTGGAGCTTCAACCTTTACATTGGTTGTTACTTTTGCTTTTTGATGAATTTGAGCATGAATACTTTTAAGAATTTCAACTTCAACTTTTTTTCGAGCTTGAAGACTAGGATTTTTAAGAACTAAATCAATTACAATCTCTTCACCAAAAACATTAATGTTTTTGAGTGCACCGCTTGCAACTAAATTTTGCCCTTCTCCAGGAACGGTGAGTCCCTCAAGAACTTCATGTACTGCCTGTTTTGTTATGTTCATTTAGGTTTCCCTTTAGATATTGACTCTAAACTGCAAATATAAGGTTCTCAATCGAGAATAAGAACGTTTCTCTACCTTATGAGTATTAATAAGTTAAATGATCGGATGGATCCCATAAAAATTGATCAAAATTAATTATTTGATTGTCTTCGATTTCGATGCCTTCATTCTCGAGTAATTGCTGCATGAGGTTTGTTCCTTCAAAATGATGTTTCCCTGTTAAAAGACCCAATCTATTTACAACCCTATGTGCTGGAACATCATCTATGTTGTGCGAAGCATTCATTGCCCAACCTACCATTCTTGCACTTTGTGGCGATCCCAGATAACGTGCTATCAAACCATATGAAGATACTCGACCATAGGGAATTTTTCGAACTACTTCGTACACACGTTCAAAAAAATTAAGCTTTTTTGGGGACATTATCTGGGAAATTTGAATTTTAAATAGGTAATTGGTTTTTTCTGCTCCAAGTAAATACTTTCATAATACGTTTGAATTGCTGTTGCTTCTTCGGGAGCATGTGGATTGGCATACAAATCATGATGAGAATAATCTACTACAATACCCATCCCTTCCAAAAGGCCAAGGGTGTAGCCGTGCATGTATTCGTTATCAGTTTTGAGATGAACAAAACCCTTAGGCTTTAGAATAGATTTGTATTTGGCTAAAAACTGGGGATTGGTTAGCCGATGTTTCGTTCGTTTAAATTTTATCTGTGGATCAGGAAACGTTATCCAAATCTCATCAACTTCACAAGCTGAAAATAAGTCTGTTACCAGTTCTATTTGCGTACGAATAAAAGCCACATTTGGAAGTCCTTTTTCGAGAGATTCTTTTGCACCTGACCAAAATCGAGCTCCTTTCAAATCAATCCCAATAAAGTTTTTTTTAGGGAACTTTTGAGCTAAATAAACGGAGTACTCTCCTTTACCACAACCCAATTCAAGAACGATAGGGTTTTCATTTTTAAAAAAATCTTTGTTCCAATTTCCTTTTAACGGAAATCTTTGCTCAACCAATTCTTCTCGACTTGGCTGAATTACATTTGAAAATGTTAAATTTTGATTGAATCTTTTTAATTTATTTTTGCTCCCCAAAATGTATTTGTTTGGGTGTAAAAATAAATAAAATTTAAGCGAACTCCTGTCTTCAACTATTTTGTTTTGGGCAACGAAAAAGAAAATTCTGAACCAACCCCAAAAGTACTTTGAACATAAATTTTTTCTTGATGAGCCTCAATAATATGTTTCACAATAGCGAGCCCAAGCCCTGAACCTCCTTCATCGCGATTTCTAGCTTTATCTATTCTGTAAAAACGTTCAAAAAGTCTTGGGATATGCTTTTCCTCAATTCCGCTTCCATTATCAATTACCCGCACCAATATTTTTTGTTTATTCAAAAAACCTATGACTATCTCTGAAGTTCCACCTACTACGCCATACTTGAGAGAATTGACAATTAAATTGGTAATTACTTGAGAAATTCTTTTTCTATCAGCTTTTACCCAGAGAGTATCACTGTCTGAGGGTTTTTCAAAAACCAATTCAATTTTTCTTTCCTTGGCTCTTATCTCCATAAGACCCAAAACTTCATCAATTAAAACAATTAAATCAAAACGTTCTATTTCTATTGATGTGATTCCAGCCTCGAATTTGGTTATTAAATCCAAATCATTAACGATGTGATTCAATCGATCTATGCTTTGAGCAGCTTTTTGAAGGTATTTGATTCTTATGTCTTCATCATCGGCAGCACCCTCTAGAAGGGTTAAAATATAACTTTCAACTGTAAATAAAGGGGTTTTTAATTCATGTGCTACGTTTCCAATAAATTCTTTCCTGTAGTTGTCTTTTACTTTTAGTAATTCTATTTCAAGCTTACTCTCTTTTGCAAAGTTCTGAATACTTCTGGTCAAGGACTGTGCATCTTTCTTCAATAAATTTTTGCTCAAAGATGATCCTTCGGTGTAAAATTCATCATAAAGAACCTTTACCTTCAATAAAATGTATCGTTCTATTTGATATTGAATAAATGAAACACAAAAAAAAAAGAACAGAATAAAACCGATCACTATTGCTGTCAATGGGTAATCAAAATATGTAAGGTCTTTGAAATAGTAATTTAAGGCAATAACCAGTGTAACCCCGAACAAACATATGAATAGGGTAATAAAGAATGAAGTCCTAAATCTTAAGAATAATTTAATCAATTGTTCTGGTTAATGACAAATTTGTATCCAACTCCCTTAATCGTTTTAATGTAGTTTGCACCCATTTTCTCTCTCAATTTACGTACATGAACATCAATAGTTCTGTCACCTACTACTACATTATTACCCCAAACAGATTCTAGAATAACATCTCGTTTAAAAACCTTGTCGGGCTGGGATGCCAATAGTCTTAGTAATTCAAATTCTTTTCTGGGAAATAATATCTTTTTATCCTTGATGGTAACTTTGTATTCATCAAGATTAATGGTCAGGTCACCGTGGACAATTTCTGAGGCGGCTTCGCTGTTAAGAAAACGTCTTAGCAATGCATTTACTTTTGAGTTGAGTACTTTTGGCTTTATTGGTTTATTTACATAATCATCTGCCCCTACATCAAAAGCTGCAACATGGGAGTAATCTTCTGAACGTGCTGACAAGAACATAATTATTGTTTCTAGATGGCGTTTATCTTTCCGAATAATTTCACAGGTTTCAATTCCGTCCATTACAGGCATCATCACATCTAAAATTATTAAATGAGGTTTAACTTTTTCTACCTGAACTAAAGCTTCTTCACCGTTAGAAGCTGAAAAGACTTGATACCCTTCTTTTTTTAGGTTGTAACTCAGAATTTCAATAATATCTGGCTCATCATCAACCAACAAAATTTTAATTTTATCTTTCTCCATATTGACTTGCTATTTCATTGGTTGATTTTTAAATCAATAATCAAACAAAACATAATTACTCAAAAATAAGAATAAAATTAACCGCTTTTAACTTAATAATGATTTCTTCACATTGAAACAAAATTACATAGAAAACCTTTAAAAATGAATAGCTTTGTATTCTATGAAACGATCGATCGAACATTTCTGGGAAATTAACTCAAAATCAGATTTTGAAATGTTTGCCATGCAAACCTTTTTTTTTCAGCATGAAAACAATTCGGTTTATCGCTCATATTGCGATTTAATTAACTTTAACAAGGCCGATGTCAGTTCGATTGAGCAAATTCCATTTTTACCAATTCAGTTTTTTAAAACTCATGAAGTAAAATCTTTTAGAGGAACTGAGGAAATTACTTTTAGCTCAAGTGGAACTGGTGGCAAACAAACTTCAACACATTTTATTAAAAGCCTGAAAGATTATGAGAACAGTTTCAATTTTGCATTTCGATCATTTTACGGAGATCCAAAAGAGGTAACTATTCTAGCATTACTGCCCTCCTATCTTGAACGAGAGGGATCTTCGTTGATTTACATGACTGAGAGCCTCATTCAACAAAGTCAGGGTACTGATAGTGGTTTTTATTTAAATGATTACGAGAAACTAAAATCTGTGATTGAAAAACTTGAAGCTGCTCAACAACCCACGATTTTAATTGGCGTAAGTTTTGCTCTTCTCGATTTGATAGAGCAATTTAATTTTGATCTAAATCATACGCTTGTTATGGAGACTGGCGGTATGAAAGGAAGACGCAAAGAATTGATTCGAGAAGATCTACATCAACAACTTTGCAAAGGTTTTGGGGTGGAAAAAATTCACTCCGAATATGGGATGACAGAATTACTCTCACAAGCTTACTCTATTGGACATGGTATTTTTAGCTGTCCTTCATGGATGCGTGTTTCTTTACGCGAAGTAACAGACCCTTTCAAGTCAGTAGAGAATGGTGGAATGGGTAATGTCAATGTAATTGATCTTGCCAATCAATTTTCATGTGCCTTTATTGCTACTCAGGACATCGGAAAAATCCATGTTGAAAATCAATTTGAAATTCTGGGGAGAGCAGATTACTCTGATATCCGAGGGTGTAATTTATTGGTTTATTAAACGAACTTGAGGATAAAATAAGTTTTCTTTCCACGTTGAAGCAAAACATATCGATCATTAATCAAATCTTTGTTGGTTATGGAATATTCGTCGTTTACTTTAATTTTATTAATCGAAATCGAGTTTTCTTTCAATGCACGACGTGCTTCCCCATTGGATTTTAAGAACGAAGATTCGCCCGCCAAGGCAGCAATAATATCAATTCCAGATTCTAGTTTTGACCTGCTTATTTCTCCCTGTGGAACTCCTTCAAACACATCTAAAAAGGTTGCCATATCTAAACTTTTAAGCTCCTCTGAAGTTGATTTTCCAAACAAAATTTGAGAAGCTTTTTTTGCTTTATCTAAATCATCTTTGGAGTGCACTAAAAAAGTAATTTCATTTGCAATTTTGTTTTGTAAAACTCTCAAATGCGGTGCTTGCTTGTGCTGCTCTATCAAAGAGTCAATCTCTTCTCGGCTTAAGAAAGTAAATATCTTTATGTAATTTGCTGCGTCTTCATCAGAAGCATTCAACCAATACTGATAAAATTTATATGGGGAAGTGCGTTCTTTATCCAACCATATGTTACCTCCTTCTGTTTTTCCAAATTTAGCCCCATCTGCTTTAGTAATCAATGGACAGGTAATTGCGTAGGCTTTTCCATTTGCCTTGCGACGTACAAGCTCGGTCCCTGTTGTGATATTTCCCCACTGATCACTTCCTCCCATTTGAAGGGTACAATCTAGATTTTTGTAAAGGTGTAAAAAATCGTATCCCTGTAACAATTGATATGTAAATTCTGTAAATGACATTCCCACTTGTGATTCTGAACCCAAGCGTTTTTTGACTGAGTCTTTGGACATCATGTAATTTACTGTGATGTGCTTCCCTATGTCTCTTGAAAAGTCAATCAAAGAATATCCTTTCATCCAATCAAAGTTATTAACTAGAAGTGCTGGGTTTTCGCTGTTTTGATCAAAGTCCAAAAAGCGAGACAATTGACTTTTAATCCCTTGAATATTTTTATTTAAGGTTTGTTCGTTTAGCAAATTGCGTTCTGCTGATTTGCCAGACGGGTCACCGATCATTCCAGTAGCACCACCTACAAGAGCTATGGGTCGATGACCTGCTTTTTGAAAATGCATTAAAATCATAATTTGCACTAAACTACCAATATGGAGTGAGTCTGCAGTGGGATCAAAACCTATGTATCCCGTTGTCTTTTTTTCATTTAAGTGATTTTCAGTTTCTGGCATAATGTCATGTAACATTCCACGCCATCTTAACTCTTCAACAAAAAGATTTTTCATTTAATAGTTCTAGTTTACAAATTGATCTTAAGCGTTTTGATTTCAATGATCTCTTCAAAACAAATTAGTAATTCTTTCAAATCCATACCGGCAAGGCATCAATTTGTACAAAGATAGATTTCTGAGCTGAAACAAGAAAGTCAATAATAAAAAACAGTACTTTTGAATCATGATTTTAGTTACTGGAGCAACTGGATTAGTGGGGTCTCATTTACTTTTAAAACTTCTTGAGCAAGATGAAGATGTTGTAGCACTCTATCGTTCAGAATCGAAAAAAGAAACAACGATTTCTTTCATAAAAGATCGTATGCTTTCCAAAAAAGAAATCAAAATCATTTGGCGTAAAGGAGATATTTGTAATCTTCCCAGTCTTGAGTTGGCTTTTGAAGGGATTACGCATTTGTATCATTGCGCTGCATTTATTTCTTTTGCTCACTACAAACAAGAAACTTTAATGGAAGTTAATCAAGAAGGAACTACCCTTTTGGTTAATCTTGCCATAAAACATCAACTTAAAAAAATAGCTTACATAAGTTCCATTGCTGCCCTTGGTAATGATCTTAACTCGGATTTTATTGACGAATCAACGCCTTGGAATGCAGAACTTGATCATACGCCTTATGCTTATTCTAAATTTGGGGCAGAACTTGAAGTCTGGAGGGGAACTCAAGAAGGAATTCCTGCGGTAATAATCAACCCCGGTGTAATTCTTGGCACAGGTGTGAGAGGAAATCCACTAGAGCTTTTGTGCGATCAAATAGATAATCGTCTTCGTTTTTTTCCAAAAGGCACAACAGGCTATGTAACGGTCGAAGATGTTGTTGATGTACTTGTTCATTTAATGAATTCTGAAATAAAAAATGAGAGATTTGTTCTTGTTGCAGCAAATTGGAGCTACGAACAAATGTTTAAAAGAATTGCTTTTTTAAAAGGGAAAAAACCTCCAAAAATAGCCTTGAGAAAATCTTGGCTACAACTTTTTAATTTTCTCGAAATCCTCCTCTCATTGTTTGGTAAAAGACGATTTATGACTAAAGCACTAATTGGTAGTCTCTGTGGCGAAAAAAAAATAATGGGAACTCGGATAGAAGAAAAAACGTCCTTCAGATACTCAGAGATTGATAAGTATTTGGTTAAAAATGTTGGAAACCCTTTTTAATTTTTATACTCATTTTTAATCAGGGTGTCTAAACTATCCTGAATGTTTAAATATCGAGCTTCAAGGTTTTGAAAAATCTTTTTCATCAGCTTAGGTTTTTGGACATAATACATTTGATTTTGGATCAACTGAAGACTATCAATACCATACTTTTCATAAATGTATTGTGTCCCGAGATAACTTTTGAATTCCTCATTTAAATCGATAGAGTTTTGAACGGATTTCATTACTGTTAAATCGTAAAAGATATCCTCCATAATTTCGGGTGAAATCTTTTTTTCTGGCTCAGTTACTGGTGTACTTCCATCGCATGCTAGAAAGAATATTACGACAAAAAGAACTAAAATATTCTTCATAATCTTATCTGTTAAAAGTTAAACGTTTCGCCGCTTTGTTTTCAACAATAGAATCTTTTGTAAATACGCATGAACCATTTACCCATGTTGTGTCAATTTTTGCTTGAAATTTTACCCCTTCAAATGGAGACCATTTGCATTTGTAGAGTAAAGATTCTGAAGTAACGGTTGTTGTTTTATTTAAATCTACTAATACCAAATCGGCATAATAGCCTTCTTTTACATAACCTCTTTTCTCAATTTCAAATAAAATTGCAGGATTATGACAAGCTTTTTGAACTAATTTTTCAAGAGATATTTTCCCTTTTTTTGAGGAGGTTAGTAATGCCAAGAGTGCATGTTGAACCAATGGTCCTCCAGAAGGAGCAGAGGCATATTTATTATTTTTCTCTTCAAGTGTATGAGGTGCATGATCGGTTGCTAAAACATCAATTCGATCATCATTAAGTGCTTCCCATAGTGCATCTTGATCTTTCTGATTTTTAACTGCTGGATTCCATTTAATTCGGGTACCATGTGTTTCATAATCTTTGGCTGAAAACCAGAGATGATGAACACAAACTTCTGATGTGATTTTTTTCTCGGCTAATGGTAGGTCATTTCTAAAAAGCTCAGTTTCTATTGCTGTTGACAAATGAAATATGTGAAGACGTGCTCCAGTTTCTTTCGCTAAAGAAACTGCTCTTGAGGAAGACAAATAACAAGCTTCATGGCTCCTTATCACTGGATGTAATTCAATGGGGATATTCTCTCCATATTGTTCTTTATGTTTTGTAAAATTTGCTTTAACTGTTGATTCGTCCTCACAGTGAACCGAAATCAAAAGATCCGTACTAGAAAAGATTTCTTTTAAAACTGCTTGATCATCAACCAACATATTACCCGTTGAGGATCCCAAGAAGAGTTTAAGACCAGCTACTTTGGTTTTATCAAGTTTTTTTATTTCTTCAATATTGTCGTTGGTTCCACCAAACATAAAAGAATAATTTGCAAGTGATGTTTCTCGGGCGCGATCAAACTTATTCTCCAGTGCTTCAATATTTGTGGTCTGGGGAGTGGTGTTGGGCATTTCAATAAATGAAGTAATTCCCCCTGCTACTGCTGCACGTGATTCAGATTCAATCGTTGCTTTGTGTGTTAAACCGGGTTCTCTAAAATGAACTTGATCGTCTATCAATCCCGGGATCAAATGTTTTCCCGTTGCATCAATAACCTGATTTGCTTTAATGTTGAGATTTTCACCAATTTTTTTGATTTTTTCTCCCACAATCAAAACATCTTTTATCTCCTGTAAACCCTCATTTACAACAGTTGCATTTCTGATTAAAACTGTATTCATGTTTTACGTTTAAATAATGATTCTATTCGAAGATACAATACTCCGTAAATTGCTTCCCAAATAATTGACCCATTCATTTTGGATTGTCCCTTTACCCGATTTAAAAATATGATCGAATGTTCTTTCAAAGTAAATCCTTTGATCCATGCTTTGTATTTCAATTCTATTTGAAAAGCATATCCTACAAATTTAACTTCATCTAAATCAATTGCGTCCAACACTTCAGATTTGTACCCCACAAAACCAGCTGTAGGATCCTTTACAGGAAGTCCAGTAAAGAATTTAACGTAATACGATGCCCCTAGAGAAAGTAAAATTCTTCCCAAAGGCCAGTTCACTACATTAATACCATCAACATACCGAGAACCTATCACAACATCTGGCCCTTGACCAATCAGTTGTTCCATCTTGGGGACATCCTTGGGGTTGTGAGAAAAATCAGCATCCATTTGAAAAATGTATTTGTAATCTCTTGATTTTGCCCATCGGAAAGCATGTAAATATGCACGACCTAGCCCTTCTTTTTTTAGTCGGGTTTCTAAAAAAAGACGATTTGGATATTGCTTGGAAAGATTTTTCACCAATTTACCCGTTCCGTCAGGTGAAGAATCATCCACTACAAGTGCGTGATAATTATCACTTGTTAGAAATAATTCATTAATAATCGCTTCTATGTTATCCGCCTCATTGAAGGTCGGTATGACGATGAGTGTGTTTTTCATTTGAAGTAATAAAAGTAATAAATTTAAAAGGATCGATACGAAATTTAGAAATCCATTTGTAATTGAATTCTTAATGAAAACCATTAATTTTAGCCCATGGAAGATTGGATTTTAAGAAACAACACCCAACAAGATTGGATCAGTCTTGTATTCCTATTTAATTTCGTTCTTTTTACTATTCTTGGGAGTTCAAATAAAAGTGAATTCAAATATTTTATTCGCTTTTTTGACTCGGCTTTGTATTTCAAAATTTACGGGAAAGAAAAAACTAGACTTCATCGTTTTACGATAATAGGGACTTTATTTTTAACCCTTAATTTCAGTCTTATTTTATTCTACACTTTAACTTTTCTAAAGTTTGCATCTCCATCTTTTCCTTTTTTCATAAATCTTACTTTTGGAATTCTGGCTTTAATCTTGATTCGTTTTATTGTTGAAAATACGGTATTTAAACTATTAGGATTAAATGAACTTACCGAATCATTTCAGTTCAAAAGTTTAAGTCATCAAATTCAAATATCTATCCTTTCATTTTTCTTATTTCTTTTCTATCAATTTACTTTTCACTATTCCGAATTTTTGTATGCTTTGCTTGTCACAATATTAATTCTTTACGTTTTATCTCAACTCTCTTTGTATAGAGAATATTGGAATGAATTTAAGGGTAATTTATTGTATTTAATTTTGTACCTTTGCGTATTCAAAATAGCACCTTGGATTGTGCTTTACAGTACATTGAATTAGGACAATCATAAAACCCATATGAAATTAAAAACGATATTGATATCTCAGCCTGAACCTACAAACGAAAATTCACCTTACACTCGTCTGAAAGAAAAACACAATCTAAAGATTGATTTCAGACCTTTTATCCATATTGAGGGTGTTGACGCGAAAGAAGTTCGACGACAAAAGATAGATTTTGCAGAATACAATTCTGTAATTTTGACAAGTCGTAATTCTGTTGATCATTTTTTTAGATTAGCCGAAGAAATGCGCTTTAAAGTTTCTGATGCAACAAAATATTTTTGCCAATCTGAAGCAGTAGCATTTTACCTTCAAAAATATGTCGTTTACAGAAAACGTAAAATTTATGTGGGTCAGAAAAGCTTGACCGAACTTGAATCTGTTTTTAAAAAATTTGGAGATGAAAAGTTTTTACTTCCTTCTTCTGATATTTTAAAACCTGCAACTCCCGACTTTTTGAATAGCTTGGGAATCAATTGGACCCGTGCTCAATTGTACAAAACAGTGGTAAGTGATTTATCCGATTTACGTGATGTTTATTACGACGTTTTAGTATTCTTTAGTCCTTCTGGAATTGAGTCTTTACTGCATAATTTCCCTGATTTTGAACAGAACGATACTCGAATTGCTGTCTATGGGAACACTACTGTCAAAGCTGCAGACAAGGCCAAACTTAGAATAGATATTAAAGCTCCTACTGAAGAAACTCCATCTATGACCATGGCAATTGAAAAATACATTGCCAAAAACTTAAAATAATTTACTTCTTTAGAAAAGATAACGTCAAATAAACCCAAGCGGAAATTATCAAAACCCCTCCTGTTGGAGTGACAGGACCCAAGTATTTTACAGGCAAGCCATGTAATTGTTTTGTAGATAAAAGGAAAATACTTCCAGAAAAAAGAAAAACGCCAGCCAGAACTAGCTTAACAAATATATCTTTGGACTCTGATTGAATGTATGTGATATTATTGATCAAGATTATTGCTAGTGCATGATACATTAAATAACGCACGCCCACTTCGAAACTGTCAAGTGCTTCATTAGTTAATCGAGCTTTGAGAAAATGACTCCCCAAAGCACCCAAACTTACAGCAATTGCAAGTAAACCACTTGCTACGGCGTTGCTAAGCTTTTCTTGAAATTCCATCTTTTTATTTTTTGGTAAAGATACTTACGGAATGGCTTTTGTCCTAGTCAGTTTAATTAAATTAATAGATTAATAGAAATTAATTGATTTTATCAACTAAATGCATATTTTTGACGAAATAAAATTAATGTTGAAAATTACAAATCAAGAAATCCAAGTTGACGGTATCGATAAAATTATTTTAAATGGTTTAATTAAAAATGCAAGGGTTTCTATCGCTGAACTGGCTCAAAGAGCTGGAATTTCTGGAGCTGCAGTTCATCAACGTCTAAAGAAACTAGAAAATTCTTCTTTAATTAGCGGATCTCAAATCAATATTAATCCAAAGGTTTTGGGGTACACAACCTTAGCATTTATTGGTGTTTTTTTAGATAAAGCTGCAAGTAATCCCCAAGCTGTGGCACAACTGAAAAAGATACCTGAAGTTACCGAGTGTCATTACACTACAGGAAATTGGAGTATTTTTATTAAAATTTTATGCAAGGATAATGAACATTTAATGCATTTACTAAACACAAAGATACAAGCCATTCCGGGAGTTTCACGAACAGAAACTTTTATTTCTCTAAACCAACAAATAAAAAGGCAAATAGCACTGTAATCAACTTGTGTTTTTTCTTTTATTTCTAAAAACAATAATCAAAATCATAAGTTGTAAAAGTCCTGCCACAAAATTAGCCAGTAAAACCGATCTACTACCAATGTAAAAACCATAAATCCCCCAAAGAATAACTCCCGTGAGCATTACCATATACATGGTTACAGAAACTCCTTCAGATGATTTTGACTTCCACACCTTTATTACTTGAGGCAAAAAAGATGATGTTGTCAAAACGGCAGCTACATAACCAATGATTTCAATATCCATTAACCAACAATATTTATTATTTTACCTGGCACAACAATAACTTTTTCAGGAACTCTTCCCTGCAATTGTTGCTGTGTACGTTCATCATTCATAATTATTTGTTCAATTTCTTTGGGGTTTAATTCTAAAGAAAGTTCAACAGTAAACCTCATTTTTCCATTAAATGAAACAGGATAATTTTTAGAAGATTCAACCAAATAAGAGGGTTCGTAAATTGGAAAAGAGACTGAACTTATACTTGTGTCGTGACCCAATAATTGCCAGAGCTCTTCAGATAAATGGGCTGCAAACGGGGATAATAATACTGCTAAAGGTTCTAGTACTTCTCTTTCATTACACTTTTGTGTAGTCAATTCATTTACACAAATCATAAAAGAACTGATACATGTATTGAAAGAAAAATTCTCAATGTCCTCTGTGACTTTTTTTATGGTTTGATGTAAACTTTTCAAAGATTCTTTGGATGCAGTTCCATCTGACACATAAAATTCTTCTGATTTATGGTACAATTTCCATAGTTTCTTAAGAAACGAATGAACACCTGAAATACCTGCTGTGTTCCAAGGTTTAGCTTGTTCTAGCGGTCCTAAAAACATTTCATACATCCGTAATGTATCTGCTCCATACTGTTCACAAATAAGATCTGGATTAACTACATTGTATTTTGATTTGGACATTTTTTCTACTTCACGTCCAACATAATAAACTCCATTTTCTAAAACAAAAAAAGCATTACTAAATTGAGGTTGCCATTTTTTAAGAGCTTCTAAATCAAGTTCGTCTGCATTATTTACCATACTGATGTCTACTCGGATCGGTTCAACTTCAAAATCTTTTATTAAATTTTTAGACACATATTCTTGAGTTCCTTTTTTACGGTATGTAAAAGCTGATGATCCCAATATCATTCCTTGATTAATTAACTTTTTTGCGTACTCATCAACTGGTAATAAGTTTAGATCAAAAAGAAATTTCTGCCAAAAACGAGAATACAATAAGTGTCCAGTAGCATGCTCACTCCCACCGATATACAAATCTACATTTTGCCAATAATTTACAGCTTCTTTACTCACAAAAACCTCATGATTATTTGCATCCATGTATCTATTGAAGTACCATGAACTTCCAGCCCAACCAGGCATAGTATTCAGTTCTAAGGGAAAAACACTAGTTTCATTCAATTCAGAGTTAGGAACCACTTTTTCAGAAACAGTATCCCATGCCCAAGAGGTTGCATTTCCCAGAGGGGGTGCTCCTTCTGGAGTGGGTAAATATTGTTCAACCTCTGGAAGAACTAAGGGGAGGTTTTCTGGTTTTAATGCAACAGGCATTCCATTTTTATAATAAATGGGAATAGGTTCTCCCCAGTATCTTTGTCTACTGAAAACAGCATCTCTTAATCTGTAGTTAATGGTACCCTCACCAGATCCCTCTTGTTCAAGACGTTCTATGACCTTTATCATTGCTTCTTCATAAACTAAGCCATTTAAAAAATCAGAATCTTTAATTTTTGTTTTTCCTTTTTCAACAAAAGCCTCGTTGGTAATGTCAGCTCCTTCAAAAATATTACGGATTTGAATGTCAAAATGTTTTGCAAAATCAAAATCTCTTTGGTCACCACAGGGAACCGCCATTACTGCCCCTGTTCCGTATCCTGCTAAAACATAATCTCCTATCCAGATTGGAATGGGCTCTTTTGTGAAAGGGTGAATTGCGTAAGCTCCTGTAAATACTCCGCTGATGGATTTTACGTCAGCCATACGATCTCGTTCAGAGCGTTTTGCGCTTGCTTCAACATATGCTGCTACTTCGGTTTTTTGCTCGTCGCTTACAATAATATATACCAACGGATGTTCTGGTGCCAATGTCATAAAAGTTACACCGAACAGAGTATCGGGTCGGGTTGTAAAAACTTCTATTTCTCCTTCATTATCTTGAATATCAAAACGAACGTTTGCACCTATTGATTTACCAATCCAATTACGCTGAATTTCTTTTAAAGATTCTGGCCAATCCAACTTATTCAATCCCTGAAGTAAACGTTCTGCATAGGCTCCTATTCGCATACTCCATTGCTTCATCTTCTTTTTGGTTACCAGATAACCTCCTCGCTCCGATACACCATTGATTATTTCATCATTAGCCAAAACTGTTCCCAAGTCTGGGCACCAATTCACTTCAGAATCAGATAAATACGCCAAACGATACATCAATAAAACTTCTTGTTTTTCGGGGTGTGAAAATCCAATCCATTCATCTCTTGAAAATGAAGTTGTATTTTCATCGCAAACAGCATTTAAATTGGCACTCCCGTGAGTTTCAAAATGTGCTACCAACTTTTCAATAGGCTTTGCTGAATTTGTTTTATTACAGTAATAAGAATCAAACAATAACAAAAATATCCATTGAGTCCATTTATAAAAATCTGCTTGCGAAGTTCTAACTTCTCTACTCCAATCGAAAGAAAACCCCATTTTGTCAAGCTGCTTTCTGTAGCGGCTAATATTGGTTTCGGTAGTTATGTTGGGGTGCTGTCCCGTTTGAATTGCATATTGTTCTGCAGGCAAACCAAAGGAGTCATATCCCTGAGGATGAAGAACATTGAATCCTTTATGGCGTTTGTAACGGGCATAAATATCACTTGCAATGTAACCCAGAGGATGTCCTACGTGCAAACCTGCGCCCGAGGGATATGGAAACATGTCCAAAACATAATATTTTGGTAGTGTACTTTTATTGTTTGCTTTAAAGGTTTGATTTTTGGCCCAATAGTTTTGCCACTTTTTTTCGATTTCAAGGAAATTGTACCCCACGACAGTTCAGTTTATTTGATCTACAAAAATAGGATTAAAGCAGGAAAGGAAAAAGTTTATTGACACCAAGAATACAAATTGCTTCTTGTTTACTATTTTTACGTAATCAATTTAATACAAGTGCGTAAAAATTCACAAGAAAATTATCAAAAAAGACGATTGCTTTCTACATACTTTTCTGTAGTCATAAGCATTTCCTTAGTATTGTTTCTGGTGGGATTGTTAGGTCTACTTTTATTGAATTCAAAAAAAGTTGCGGATCATTTTAAAGAACAAATTGCTTTAACAATTTACATTGACGATTCTGCCAAGCCAATCGAAATAAAACAACTTCAAAAAAGTTTAGCACTCCGTCAGGAGACCAAAACCTCCCGTTTTGTGTCAAAAGAAGAGGCTGCAGAAATTCATGCTCAAGAAATTGGAGAAGATTTTATGGAGTTTCTTGGATACAACCCCCTGCTAAGCTCTATCGATGTCTATTTTAATGCAGCTTTTATCTCTCCTGTATTTCTTAAAGATTTACAAAAGAATTTTGAAGAAAAAGCATACATAAGTGAGGTTCTTTATGATCAACCTCTGGTAGAAATATTAGATGAAAATATCAAGAAAATTACTCAATGGATATTGATCTTAAGTTTTGTTTTTATTTTGGTTGCAATTCTTCTTATCAATAGTTCCATTCGATTGTCCATTTATTCAAAAAGAATGATTATCAAAACAATGCAGTTGGTTGGGGCTACAAAAAGCTTTATTCGATTTCCTTTCATAATGAAACATCTCCAGCTCGGAGTTTTAGCTTCTATTATTGCTCTTGGTGGTCTAACGGTTGTTCTATATGAGCTCGACAAACGATTTCCCGAGCTTAACTTAATTGCAAATCCCTTTGAGCCTAGCTTAATTTTTTCTGCTGTTCTTGGAATGGGAATTTTAATTACGGGACTTAGTACCTTTTTCGCAACTCAACGTTTCTTGAATCTAACCACTGAAGCTGTTCAATAACTTTTTATGAAAAAAATAAAATCTACAAAAAAAGAATTCTTATTTAAAAAGCGCAACTATCAATTCCTATTGCTATCGATAATAATAATTGGTGTTGGATTTGTTTTGATGGTAGGTGGAGGCAGTTCTGACCCAAACATTTTTAACCCAGAAATATTTAATTTTAGACGTATTCGCTTGGCTCCCACTTTGGTTTTAATCGGTTTTGCAGTAGCTGTTTATTCAATTTTGACTTCCCCTAAAAAATAATTCAATGGATCTACTAACAGCAATTATGCTGGGGATAATTCAAGGGTTAACAGAGTTTTTACCCATCTCTTCTAGTGGGCATTTAGAACTTGTAAAAGTAATCTTAGGAGACCAGTCTTTACCCAAAGAAAGTTTATTAATGACAATTGTACTTCATGGTGCAACTGGCTTGAGTACCCTTATTGTTTTTAGAAAAGACATCTATGAAATATTTCAAGGTTTATTTGAGTTCAAGAAAAACGAAGCTTTTTATTTTTCTTTGAAAATCATCACATCCATGATTCCCGCAGTCTTTGTCGGTCTCTTTTTAGAAGACTTTATTTCTCAACTGTTCCATCAAAACATTCTTTTGGTTGGAGCAATGTTATGGATAACAGCTGCGCTTTTGTATTTGGCAAACCATTCTCAAGTGACTAAAAAAAAATTGAACCTAAAATCTGCTTTTTACATTGGCGTAATTCAGGCCATCGCAATTCTTCCTGGTATTTCTAGAAGTGGAGCTACCATAGCCTTGGGTGTTCTTCTGGGAATTGACAAAAGTAAGGCTGCTCGTTTTTCTTTTCTTATGGTAATTCCTTTGATTTTTGGTAGCATGATCAAAAGTTTTTTTGAAATTGGAACCAGTCCAATACAAATAAACTCATTAACAATATTTGTAGGTTTTACAGCAGCTTTTATTACTGGAATAATCGCTTGTAAATGGATGATTGAATGGGTAAAAAATTCAAAGTTATGGTACTTTAGCATTTATTGTATGATTGTTGGAACTGTAGCTATCATTTATGAATTTTTATGAGTGAACTGAGAGAAAAGTTTCTGAATGGCGAAGTCATTCTTGTTGATAAACCGTTTAATTGGACTTCATTTCAAGTAGTAAATAAAATCCGCTGGATGATTAAAACTACACTTGGAATCAAAAAAATAAAAGTCGGGCACGCAGGAACACTAGATCCAATGGCTTCGGGGCTTTTGATTTTGTGTACGGGTAAAATGACCAAACAAATTGAACAATTCATGGGTCAAGAAAAGGAGTATGTTGGAACTTTTTCACTTGGAGCAACGACCCCTTCTTATGATCTCGAAACCGAAATTAATCAGTATTTCCCTATCGAACATATCGACAAAAAACTTCTCGAAAATACCTTAACTCAATTTACAGGAATCATTGACCAACAACCCCCTGTTTTTTCTGCATTAAAAAAAGAAGGAAAACGTTTGTATGAATTTGCCAGAGAGGGTCAAGAGGTGGAAGTTCCATCTAGAAAAGTTACCATCCGAAATTTTGAGATCACTCAAATAAATTTTCCAGAAATAGATTTCAAAGTAAATTGCAGCAAAGGGACTTACATCAGATCCCTAGCTCACGACTTTGGAAAATCACTCAACTCGGGTGCATATCTCAGTTTATTAAGACGAACTCGAATTGGCAAATACAGTATAGATAATGCAATCCAAATTGAAGATTTTGAAAAACTCCTAGAAAAGTAACGGTAATCCTTGTATTATGTGCCAAGATCTCAAAATCAATCCCCTTAATTTTTTATATTTGTAATACTAAAAAAAGTGTATGAATTTTAAACGTATTTTACTAAAACTGAGTGGTGAAGCACTAATGGGAGAACGTTCTTACGGGATAGACCCCATTCGAATTAGTAAATATGCCGAAGAAATTAAGCAGATTTACAGCCAAAATGTAGAAATAGCAATCGTAATTGGTGGAGGTAATATTTTTAGAGGTGTTTCTGGATCCAGTCAGGGAGTAGACCGAGTTCAGGCAGATTATATGGGAATGTTGGCCACCGTAATAAATGGACTTGCCCTTCAAAGTGCTCTGGAAAACATAGATGTTCCAACCCGACTTCAAACTGCACTAAAAATTGAAGCCGTTGCGGAACCTTACATCAAAAGAAAAGCGGTTCGTCATCTAGAAAAAAATAGAGTCGTAATTTTTAGTGCTGGAACAGGAAATCCATTCTTTACCACAGATTCTGCTGCAGTACTTCGAGCTGTAGAAATAAATGCAGATGTTATCTTAAAAGGAACTCGAGTAGATGGCATCTACAATGAAGATCCCGAAAAAAATAAAGAAGCTGTGAAATTTGACAATCTTTCTTTTGAAGAAGTTTTAAAAAGAGGGCTAAAAGTGATGGATACAACAGCCTTCACGCTTAGCCAAGAAAACAAGCTTCCGATAATTGTATTTGACATGAACACCCAAGGCAACCTTATTCGGGTAGTTCGTGGTGAGAATATTGGAACCAAAGTAGATCTTTAAGTTAAACCCTATGAACGAAGAATTACAATTTATTATTGATAATGCCCTTGAAAGCATGAATAGTGCTCTCGAGCATCTTGAAAATGAACTTTTAAAAATTAGAGCTGGAAAAGCAAATCCAGTAATGCTCAGCAGCGTTATGGTAGATTATTACGGGTCTCCAACTCCTCTTAATCAGGTTGCAAATGTGAACACCACTGATGCACGTACCTTATCCATTCAACCTTGGGAAAAAGCAATGTTAGGAGAAATAGAAAAAGCTATTATTAATTCTAATCTTGGATTTAATCCGATGAACAACGGAGAATCAATTATTATCAATGTTCCTCCCCTGACAGAAGAACGAAGAAAGGAATTGGCTAAAATGGCTAAAGCAGAGTCTGAAACTGCAAAAGTAAGTATTCGTAATGCTCGTAAAGATGCGAATAACGAAATTAAAAAATCTAAGGTTTCTGAAGACGAGCAAAAGAATTATGAAATCGATATTCAAAAACACACCGATACATTTATCCAAAAGACAGATAATGTATTCGCGCGTAAAGAAAAAGAGATTTT
>Ga0206677_10001545_pt1 | contig 21199 bp, 18 predicted proteins | sample M130m12015metaG_FD_155475 | JGI IMG/M metagenome (GOLD analysis project Ga0206677, IMG submission 155475) | Ammonia-oxidizing marine archaeal communities from Monterey Bay, California, United States - M1 30m 12015 | ecosystem: Environmental > Aquatic > Marine > Intertidal zone | place: USA...
TCGTGACGACTTCCAAATCGAACGTTGGGGCGATGGATATTCCACCCAAAACTACACTAGCGGCATTAATATTACCCGAAATTTGGAGAACGTTCGAATGTGTGTCGTTAATGTGTAAATTTGAACCTATGGATAGGTGATTCGTTGGATTCGCGTTAGCGATACCGACGAACCCCGTGGTCACGATTTTACTGCTCCTGAGTGTGGCATTCGTGATGTCCAAATACCCCGTGGGAGTATTGATGGGCATTTAATATATCGGGAGAAGATTATTAAATGTGTTTGGCGAGGGAAGATAATATATTTATGGGGTTTTAGCCACAATGGTACGTACACCCAACAAATGCGGCTATATGAACGGCATTTGCTTCATCTGTTATTTGTCCGTCACTCGTTAAGTATCTTATTTTATATGCTTTTTCTGTTTCTGTGGGGTGGTCCTCCCATTGCAGCTGACCATGTTCATCGAGGACGTTGGTGAGTTCTTCTCGAACCTCGTGTGTCCACCCTTCCTGTTCAATGGTAGACTCTGTTCGTCCGATCGCTTGGTACGTCACGGTTTCGTTGTCCGTGACTGTTCGTCGATTCTCTTCCGCGAGGTTCGAGTATTCTTCAAGTGCGACGTTCGAGTACGTTGTCTCGACCCAATAGTTGACGCTCGTGAGTTCCTTGACTATTTGCTGAACTGGTTGGGTCACCGGCTCAAAGTCGCAATCCATCGTGATTTTGGCGACCGTGTAGTTGACCAAGAATTCAGAGTCTTGTTTCATACCATAACCTGTGACGTTAGACGTCGTGATGTAATCACCCGATTCGAGGTTACCATTGATATTTGTGACCCAAATAGCACCTTCACCGACGGAGTTGATGTATACCCGGGTGTCGCCAGATTCTTTCATAACCACGGAGACTAGATTTCCATAATCATCTTCACGAGTTTCTGGGTCTTCAGATGCCGAAATGACCCCAAAACACTTTTTGTCTCTTGATGTATTGGAAATCGTTACTACTGGGAGTGATTCATTCGTTGTGATTGCGTTAGAACCGGCCTCGATACCCCCATTCATTTTAATATATTTATTTTGGCTGGCTGAGACAATGAGACCTTCAAAGCCACTGGCTTCTGTAAAAGGTACATCTTTGATAAACGTTCTGTGCTGACCAGTGAAGTTGAGTGAAGTGTTGGTGGTGTTAGATCGCATGTAACATGAATATCTACCACCACCAGAAAAGTGTAAATTTGTATTGTACGGAACTCTACCGATCATCCAATATTTAGAAGAACCACCGCCATTCAAGTTGTCGCCATTAACTGTGAACATTAGTCCCTTGTATCCATTGGCGTTCATATTTACAGCTCCATTGTACCAGTTTATTGAACCACCTCCTTGGTGTATACATAAACCACCGGACCCGATGTCAAGTTTAGCTAATGGATTCGTCGTCCCGATACCGACGCCCGTATGGGTCACTCTCATCATTTCGTCATAAGCAGAAGAACCCGATATGTTAAATGTTATTTTTGCGTCATCGTCCTGCGACGCCCTCCCTGCGTTGAAGTTAAACTGCCAACCACTCGAACACGTAATGTTATGCCCAGGAGTCGAAGATTCGTTAAATTGTATTTTGTTTCCATCGGATGACCCTATAGTAAGTGGAAATGCCGGATTGGTGTTACCGATGCCGACGTTGCCAGTATTATAGTAAATGTTCGAACCCGACGTGGACCACACAGACGAACCACCACCACCACCACCAGAGAAAGCTGTTCCATTCTGATAAAGGGTACCGGTAAAGTTTATATCACCACTCACGTGGAGTTTGTACCCCGGACTCGACGTCCCGATGCCGACGTTGCCCCCTCCAGTGATTCGCATTCTCTCTGTACCGTAATCTGTATCAGAAGATCCACTACCTGCTCGAGTCTTAAAGATGATTGAACCTCCACTATCACCCGTAGTTGAAAATAGTGTCATCTCGCGAGTGCCTGTACCGAATTTAATACCCTGGCGATAAGTGTTATCATAATTCATGATGATGCGCCGTTCCGCCCAATCGAGATAGGTATTAGCCCCCCGTTGTCGAACGTTCCCATTCACGTCGAGTGTCTGGGTCGGACTCGTCGTCCCGATGCCGACGTTGCCATTTCCCTTTACGGTCAGGTATTCGGCAAGAGTAGATCCCGCAGTACCAGTTCCACCCAATACACCGAATATACCCTGATTTACATCGTCTGAGCCAAGATATATAGCTCCCGCCGATGTTACACCACCTACATTATTTCTAATTTGAACCGTGTTGTCTGTTTCAACTTTATTTTTGATATTTACACCGATAACCTTGGCGGCGTAGCCAACACCTGTGTTTACATTGTATGTATTTAGTACATATAAGTCTGATGGGTCATATGAACCACCTCTAATTGAAAGTGCAGGTGTCGTGTTATTTTCAGCACCACCATTTATGTCCAATGTGGCAATCGGACTCGTCGTCCCGATGCCGACGTTGCCGCTCGTATCTATCGCGAACTGTTCCCCAAATGTGGCTCCATCGTAAATACCAAATGTTCCCGTGCCGCTGACACCGACCGTCCATTCATCATCATTTCCATTTATGAGTTCAATCGCCGACCCCCCTCCAGCAATTGTGCGTTTAACCCTGATTCCATCAAAGCTAGAGGATTCGATGGTAAGTGGTCTGGCGGGACTCGCCGTCCCGATGCCGACGTTGCCATTACCCAGTAAGGTCATAACCTCCGTTCGAGTTTCATATGGACTTGATGAACCTCCATCATGAACCAAAAATTTCATGTAATTATTTGCACCACCGGAATTAGTGATACTTTCTATCGCGTGCGACCTTATATCCGAATTCCCTGTGCGCCCAAATATCAATTTTCCGACTTTATTTACACCACCGAACATACGTAACATAACATCCCCATCGCCTTCCGTAGTCCCACCATCCACATCGAGCTTATATTGTGGACTCGTCGTCCCGATGCCGACGTTGCCCGATGATCGGTATATATCAGAACCATTGGCTGTCCAATTACTGAAAACTGCGGGTATACCATTTATTCGCAGGGTAGACCCAGTCGAAAGGTTCACGTCACCACCGACGTCGAGTGTGTACGATGGACTCGCCACGTTGATACCTACCCGACTCGTCGATGTGTCCACGTAAAGATTCGCGACCTCCCCGACTTGTAAATCTGTTCCTTTTTGTATGAGAAATTTGGCACCCGAGTGCCGGACACTTATTCGATTAGAACCACCCGTCTTAATCATGGTCTCTATGACCCCATCCTCTGAACCGTTTGTCGCAGTCTTTATTTTACCCGTGGTCTTTGCGTATAAACGAGAGTTTCCCGTATCACTAAGTCCTTCATAACGAATTTGACCTATATATTGATTGTTTGATCCGGCATTGGATCCGTTATCTCGCATTAATACCAGATCTGGGCCAGCCGTGGAACCGGTAGCTTGGGAATACATCTGAACTTCTGACGCGGATGTATCGACGTACAATTTATTAGCACCCACCTTAAAATCACCCCCTCCCGAAAATCTCCCAACCTCGGACGCGTTCACCGAAAATCGAATATGCTGACCTGTGGGGGTGTTGATGTGGGTAGCCCCCGAAGCGGCTTGTTTCAACGCAAAATTAGCACTCGTGTTCTTATCTAGGTGCGAAAATGACGCCTGGTCGGATTGTCCCATATATCCCACGGCCGCTCTCCCGAGATAAGACGTCGTATCCGTATCATACGCCGCGGCGACATTACCAGTTATGGAAACATCGAGTCCAGTGGCAGTGGTGGTGAGGGTTGTTTCAGAGGCACTATTGTCCGTGTACCCTATTTTTAAAGTATCTTGGGATTCATCATAAAATATAGCGACATTTGAGTCGTTACCAAGATTCCCGTGACGGGTGAGGACGAGACCGAGATCGTTTGTGTGTTGATTATTTGCCCCGAGTTCTATGATTGGATCCGAAACGATCATATTCACGGTATTCGCATATGTGAGGCTTCCGTTCACTCGCAGATTTGATTCCAAAATGATATCATCTTGGAATGTTTTTACACCGGAGATCGAGGACGCCCCACTCTCGAGGGACGTTATCCGAGACGAATTGTCACTCAAATCGGTTGAAACGGTTGATATCCGAGACGAATTGTCACTCAAATCGGTTGAAACGGTTGATATCCGAGACGAATTGTCACTCAAATCGGTTGAAACGGTTGATATCCGAGACGAATTGTCACTCAAATCGGTTGAAACGGTTGATATCCGAGACGAATTGTCACTCAAATTACTAGAAAGGTTCGTGATCCGAGACGAATTGTCACTCAAATCGGTTGAAACTATCGAGATCCGAGACGAATTGTCACTCAAATCGGTAGAAACTGTAGAGATCCGAGACGAATTGTTGTCCAAATCAGTTTCTAAAGTCCCAATCCTTGTCACGTTATCAGTCAGTCCCAATACATTCACCGTTTGGATATTACTGATACCCAAACCATCGCCCGAGATTACCCCCGTTACAGTGAGTTTATTAGAGCCTGTATCGTCTACATATACATTTGAGCCGATAGCAAGTGTATGTGTAGGATTTGCGTTTGAAATACCTACTTTTCCGGGAAAAGTAGTTATATTTGTTGACGCGCTCTGCATTACTATTAATATACAAAAGATTTTACGGTATCCGCACCTATACTAATTGAGTCTAACTTACCTTCTGTTGATGAAGACTTGTATTCTATGTATACGTCCACACCATACACCGACGTACCTGCCGAGCTTGGTTCTAGTATGACCTTTGTGGGTGTTGTGCCCACGCTCATACTCCATGGTTTTGTATTATTGTGTCCAAAGACGGACCCAGGTCCGGATGCTATATTGAGTGATGAAGTCGTACCATCTCTCGTACCACCCTGAACATCTAAAATCATCGTACTCACTTCCTCATTTCCATGTGTGAGTTGTGCTGTGATTTTAGCGTGGAATACATTGGATGCGAACGTCATCGCCACGTTTGCGAAATTAGTTGGTACGCTCACGTTACTATACGCGTAGTGTTTACATTTGTACGATCCATCATTGATGACGATGCCTCCGGTGAAGACCGCACCCACGTTTGTGTTTGTGAATTGAGTAGTTAGTGCGGAGGTGTTTGATGTTACCACGTCAAGTTCAACCGCACTGAGAAAGAGTGTATCGTTTATAGATGCGTTTCCGTCTATCACAAGTACATTGGAACCCGTGTCTTCGACGTACAAATTAGACCCCACACTCAAATCATGACCTGGTGTGGTGTTTCCTATACCCAATTTCTCACCCACTGTGAGCTGAGAACCAGCCACGTGTACATTCCCGTTCACATATAAGACATTCGATCCCGTATCCTCGACCCAAAGATTTGAACCCACATCAAGCGTGTGTATTGGGTTCGAATTCGCAATACCCACGTTCGCCGTCGTGACGAGACCCGTCGCTGAATTTGTAAACTCTATTGTATTAGACGTTGTATTTCCATAATTAGTCACGTATTGAAGAGAGTATCCCGCGGCGAGTTGTATGCTATCGAGTGTAATCTTGTGTGCCAAAATGTTACCATCCACTGTTAAGACGTTCGAACTTATGTCGTTAACACATAGGTTTGATCCAACTGCTAGGTCACACATGGGATTTGTATTTGCGATGCCCACGTTGCCCGTCGTCGTGAGACTCACGGTGTTTTGTATATGTATCGTTTGAGATGTGACGTTTCCGTTTAGTACAATGTCTTCTAGATTACTACTACCACCTCCACCACCTATTATTCCCGTGAGTCTAGACCCGTCACCCACGAAATAGTTCGCTTCTATGTTTCCAGTGGCCTTGAGACCCACATCTGCGTTTGTGAGTTGGATTGTATTTGAAGATACATTTCCATTATTTACGATACCTTCTAAATTACTCACAGTTGAGATTCCCGTGAGGTACGAACCATCACCAATAAAACGCGCAGCCTCTACATTACCAGTGGCCACGAGGCCAACATCCGTGTTTGTCAGTAGTATTGTATTGGATGTCACATTTCCGTTATCTGACACTTCTTGCAAAGTTGCCGCGATGTTAGACAAAAGTCCACCATCCCCAAGAAACGTGTTAGCCGTAACATTTCCACCTACTACCACGTTCGCATCTACTTCTAGACCGGTCACTGCATTGTTCAAATAAATCGTCTCTGTGGTCACATTCCCATTGAGTGCTATCTGATGAAGATTACTCGCGATGTTAGATAAAAGACCACCATCACCTATAAAACTGGATGCAGTCACGTTTCCGCCGACCAATACGTTATTAGTCACACTGAGACCGGTTATATCCCCGTCTAAAATAATTGTTTCGGAAGTAGTATTTCCATTCAAAGCTATTTGGTGAAGATTACTCGCGATGTTAGACAAAAGACCACCATCACCAATGAATGAATCTGCTGTGACGTCACCATACACGTGTACATTAATTGAATTCGATGTATCGGGTATGAGTTCGGCGTCATTGGGTGAACTCAATGTATGACTTATGATGAACTCATTGCTCGCACCCCTGTAACCAAACGCTACGTTCGAATCACCTTGATATACTAAAACAATGAGACCCGTATCCAGCGACGAACTCGTATTGTTTGCACCCAAAGCCAATATAGGATCTTCTACGAGCAAATTTTGTGTGGAAAGATATGTCGTATTTCCCCGAACTTCCAGGTTTCCGTAAATGAGCGCGTCCTTGGAAACTGTGAGACCACCGGTAAACGTCGCATCATCCCCATAGAAATCAACACCTATGATGTCATCGTCCGCGAGGATATCACCCGCGACGTGAAGCATTCGTTGAGGCGTGGATGTATTTACACCAACGTTACCACTCGTGACCATCGAAAGTGCATTAGACATGGTGATAGTTCTATCCGTCGAGTCACCATACTCAGTAACGTCTTGAAGTGAGATGTTCGATATACCACCACCATCACCGGTGATGATTCCCGTAAATACGGGACTCTCTATGTTTGCTTTGAGTGCTAAATTTGATTGCATCTCTCCCCGTATGCTTATAGTGTTCGCAGCCATCTCACCACGAAGAACGGTTACATTCGACTGTAAATCACTTCGTAATGTGACTGTGTTTGTGGTCATTTCGCCACGAATTGTAATGACATTTGCCGCCATCTCGCTTCGAAGAATGGTTGCATTTGATTGGAGGTCCGTTCGAAGTTGAAGTGTATTTGCAGCCATTTCACCTCGAATGGTTACAGTGTTTGCAGCCATATCGTCGCGTAAAATGGTCGCATTTGATTGGAGGTCCGTTCGAAGTTGAAGTGTATTTGCGGCCATTTCACCCCGAATGGTTACAGTGTTTGCGGCCATATCGTCACGTAAAATGGTCGCATTTGATTGGAGGTCCGTTCGAAGTTGAACTGTATTTGCAGCCATATCGTCGCGTAAAATCGTCGCATTTGATTGGAGGTCCTCGCGTAATTGTATCGTGTTCGCGGTCATTTCGTCGCGTAAAATGGTCGCATTTGATTGAAGGTCTTCCCGTAATTGTATAGTGTTTGCAGTCATTTCGTCGCGTAAAATGGTCGCATTTGATTGGAGGTCTTCACGTAATTGTATTGTGTTCGATGCCATTTCACTTCGGATAACATCTAGGTTTGCAGATAAATCAGTATCTTGTACGACATTTGATAAAAAAGAACCATCCCCTATGAAACTATTTGCTGTGACATCACCATACACGCGCATCTGAATGAGGTTCGATGTATCCGGTGTGATGAGTGTATCCGATGCCGAATTTTGTGTGTAACCAATGATATATTCATTGCTCGATTCAATATATGACGCCGTGACATTTGAACCGGGGCGTGTCATGATGAGACCCAAATCAAAAACAAAATCATTATCTGTATTATTTTCACCCAACTCGATGATGGCATCTTTTACACGCAGATTTTCTGTCGAAATCGAAGTTGTCTGACCGACGACTGTGAGGTTACCCGCTATGTATGTGTCGCCACCGACAGATAATTCGTGTTGTGGATTTGTATTGGCTATACCCACATTAGATGCAGTGATGAAACTAGTTGTGGTGTTCATAAATTGCAAAGTTTCCGTGGTTGAATTTCCAGTTTCAGACACACCCTGTAAATTTAAACCGATTCCACTATCTACGACTTCTTTTGTGGTTACATCGTAACAAATTACATTTGAGTGTAGTGAATTATTTAGTCTAATAGGAGACACATATAACCCAGCTTCTGGTGCATGTATCACGTTCGAAGACGCATTAATTATTATGGTGTTCACAGCTTGTTCATCAGGAACATGCTTACCTATCCTGATCCTCTCGGATTTTTCGATAGTGTTAAGGTTTTTCACCATTTATATTAGTTCTCATTTTATTTCTGTCCAACCCGACTTCTTGTATACATAAAGTGTATCATTTTCGTTGTCATACACCATTAGACCGGGTGTCGGTTTCTGTATACTTTCCATTTCGCTGTGAGACATACGAGGTAAAAGTAAACCACCCGTTGTCGATTGAAGTGTTAATATAGCCGATGGATGTCCCTTGTGTGCTCCAAGTGCCAATTTTCCATTTGCATCCAATGTCATATTAACCTTCATATCACCAGATGTATCCCGAGTCTTAAATGCTATACCACCAGGATTACCCGATGTAGTACCATTATTTGCCTTTGCATAACCGTTAATTTCAGCTAGATTACTTAAACATATTCCATCCGCTTCCCCGATTCTGGATGTTAATTTAGGTGCACTAGATGTTATGATTCGCGAAGCCGTAACATCGTTGTGTATGTTTAGTGGTAGATTTGTCTCGTTCGAGCACGATAACACGTGTGTGAAAGAAATATTTGATATGAGAGAACCATCACCTTCGAGTGGTGCGTTTTCGATGGTTGTAATTCTCTCGCGCACACTCGGAAGATCTTTTATATCTTCCACAGTTTGTTCGAGTATTGATTTAGTTTTACTAATGAGCAATTCAAGTGGTTCAATGCGGTGCAACTCCTTGTATACATGTTTAAATTGTAAAAGTTGTCGTTTTATTGGTTCCAGTTCATTAAATCGCGCGATTGTCTTTTCCAAATCTATTATTCTAGATGTATTTTCGTGAACACACGGAACTATCTTTTTTGTATCATGAATGATTGGTATCGATGTTTGAATGGCGGACACATCTTTACTCAAACGTTCTATTTCGGGTAGATTGTGTATACTCGCCTCTATGCCACTTATCCTTTTTTCACACGTGGTTATCCTAGGTATATTCGTTTCTAGTTTGAAAGTGCGTGGGTTCAAAGTGGATAACGCTGTTTCGTGCATTGACGCGTTTTTTTCAAGCGTATCAATTCGTGGTAATTCTACCCGAAGTTGGTCAATTTGTTTTTGTAGAAATGGAATGTCTTTTTCAATTGGTTCAAAACGCGGTATATTTGATTCCAATTTTGATACTCGTACATTTGTCGCATCGACATCAGTTATTTTGGCGACCCCATTGAGTGTAGTGCCATCTCCATGAAAAGATGGAGCGATAATTTTTCCATCTGCGTTTATATTTCCTTTCGTGTGGATACGGTTATTTACATACAACGATCTCCCGACATTTATGTCATTTGATACATCTAATGTATTAAAATAATCATTAAAATCTGTGATTTGGTCGATTGTAATATTAGACAGGAGTCCACCATCGGCCTTGAGTTCACCGAGTATTTGTATATTTTCCACGACTTCGCCTATGTCTACATTCAGATCATATTGTACATTAGATAAGAGACCTCCGTCGCCCACGAATTGCGTCGCTTCGATGGACCCGTCTATTTTTGTGTTCGCGTTAATGGATAAACACCCGTTACTCTTCGTGTGCATGAGTTGTATACCGTGTATGTCTACACCCACATTTTCAGTTGGTTTACACCCTTCACCTATTTCTAATACAGGTGTATATACGTGTTCTTCGTTGAGTGTCGTGAGATTTAACACGTCTAAATTTTTTACTTGTAGTTCGTCGAGTTTTAGTTTTGTGCCTCCTATATCGACGACTTCCTTCGTGATCGAATCATACGCAAGTAAGTTCGATGCACTCGCATTACGTATTGGACTTATGTATAATCCGCTGTGTTTGATATCACGAATTTTGTTTTCTGAGGCATTAAACACAATGGAGTTTCTGGGTTGCTCTGAATCAATGTATCGCCCGAGGCGCACCATATCAGTAGGCTGATTCACACCGGAATTCTTAACCATTTAATATACTATTGTATTTTAATTCGCGTATAGTAAACCAGCCATGCCATTTTCAACTCTCAAAATGTTATAGTTAACCGCATATATAGGGTGTGTGATTGGTAAAGTCTCACTTATAATTTTCACGTTATCGAGGCGACTAAAATTTAAAGTACCTGTGGGCTGTAAAGAACTTGTTAAGAGACAGAAACAATACATAAAGAAATCCGGGGAAGTCACATAATTCGTGTGATAATATGCCATGACGTCTATGTAATGTGGTTTCGCCCATCTAAAGTTTCCTATATCGAGGCCATTTATGTTTAACTTAACTCGATTTGATATGGATGTAAGTGCACCATTGGATGATGTATCCGAAGAGGCGATATATTTAACTGGATGACTAAATATGAGTTCTTGATCCAATTCACCCGATGGTATGTTTTTTTGTACTTGTGTGATGAGCATTTCGTGGTTACGAGAAACTATATTTCCGCGCTCTTCGTTGTCGAGATAGTAATAATTCGCATACAATTCATAATTGTAGTTTCCGACTGAGTTCCCCCAGTGAATACGTATTTCTACGTTGTGATAATGCAATGCCACGAGTGGGAGTGCACATTGAGGACCCTCACAAAAGAAGAATCGAAGAGGGTAAAAGTATGACTTAGAGCTTATACCTGGATGTGGGCCGTTTGAGCTCTTAGACACATTCTGTGCGAATGTATCTATAGCAATTTTTTCTGTAAACACTGAATCTTGAGAATCTATGAGGTGCCCACCTATATATAACTCAACCTTGTCTATCACTTGGGTCCAGTCTGTTATGTCTATGGATTGATTGTTATCATCTACTGTGATATACAAGTATCCAAGCATATCACCAGTTTTGTCGAATTTTACGGATGTCATAGCGTTATTTTTCACATTACCCTGCATGAGCTGTTTCTCTACGGACTGTGAAAAATTTGAATGCCGTTTGAATGTCGACGTGAAGAATGATATCTCAGGTTCACCCATGATGTGTTCATCTTGAGCACCTATGGCTATCAATTGCACGACTCCCGCCGACATTTATAATACATAAAGGTAAAAAATACACGTACCTAGCGCCCCGATTCAATGAAGGGCAAATTCTTATTCTTGCAAACAAATCTGAAAATAAAAAAGTTATCGGTGCCATCTGTCGTGGTAACACCGTTTTCATCTCTGAGTGTAAAACTCAATCTATCAACCTTTCTCACCGGAGTCATATATTGTGTGGTGACGTCATAATCATCCTTAAATATGATTGGATTTGACCCGTCCTGTATCACCGTACCGAACCCTCTGTTAAGTACAGTCATGTCTCCTTGACCACCGTACACATTAGACGTTCTTTGGGAATAATTCGTATTCAATTCATCCACTGAGATATGGCATACACTGGAGCCGGATGCATCGATACGAGCCGCCAAAAGACGAGTCTGTACGATGTTTTCGATTGGTTGCGTCAAGTGCACAGTGAAAGTGTTTTTGCTATCTTGACCGATGGTATCGACCGAGATAGTATGATACTCGTATTCAAAATCTGGTAAAACTTGCCGAACCGTATTCACAGTAGTCATTACTAATACATTATATTAAAGATCCACCGATTCCACCGATAATCTTCGCGTCCGCGCTTTTCTTGACGAAATCTTGGTCGCCACAGATACCACCTGGAGTCAAAGACTTGGTGTAGTACGCGGATTCTTTCGAACCTGGCACACATTCAATCTTGTGTTCCAAATCAAAAATGGATTCGACCGCGCCTTCGGGGGCGACTTCAAGATTGATTGGTCTGGGCTGGTAACCACTTCTTCGTTGGGGGAACATCACCATCAATGCCGAGAGGAGTGCGCATATCAAAGCAATCGCCTTAATGGTGTTTCGGTTTGTGGCGTTGAGTTTCATCATTTATTATGTATGCAATATTTTTTATAAAGTGCGTTAAAGAATTTGAATTAGTTTCAAAGTACAGAGTAATGGACGGAGAAATATCACTCGACCGGAGCGTTGGGAATGTCATGAAGCTTGATGACAATGAACAGGCGTTGATGGATGAGATTGAAATTGAGGCGCCCCGTCCACGCTCTTCGCGGCGCGTCCCACAGCCGACGGTATACAAACCACAGCCACAACCAACGATGCAAGAAGACATCGATGCGTTTGCCAACCCGACTAAGCAGTCGGTTCCACAACAACACCAAGAAGAACCCGTTGATTACGGCGAATACGACGAAGAAGAGATGGAACAGCCACAGTACATGCAAGGTGATTATGCGATACAAGAAGAAGAGCGACCATCGCCTGGGTATAAATCCATCGATGAAGAGAAGGCAGACCTTGTCAACAAACTTGGTCGTCTCGAAAAGAAGGGATTTTCGGTGAACAAACGACTCAATGTATACTCGAACGTTGACGATTTGCGTACGGAAGTGAAGCGAATCACGTATAGCATTGACGTCGACCGCTCTATTAAGTTCTCTCGTCGTATGCTGATTGCGTGTGTGACTGGTCTCGAGTTTTTGAACAAAAAATATAATCCATTCGAGATCCAGCTTGAAGGCTGGTCGGAGAATGTGATGGAAAACGTTGACGACTACGATGAAGTATTTGAAGAGTTATACGTCAAGTACAGGACGAAGATGCACGTTGCTCCAGAAGTCAAGCTCATCATGATGCTCGGTGGTTCAGCGATGATGTTCCACTTGACGAATAGTATGTTCAAGTCAGTCATGCCCAATATGAATGATATCTTGAAGCAAAATCCAGGACTCGTTCAAAACATGGTCGATGCTGTGAAAAACACGACACCAAGAAGTGCTATGGACGCCCCATCGAGCGAACCATCGGGTGGTAACCAGTACGAAATGAAGGGTCCAGGCGTCGATATTTCAAGTTTGATGGGTAACATTATGATGCCACCCGCACCACCTATGTCTACCACAGCACCTGAACCCATTCCATCGATTGACGATGACGACGATGATGCGATTTCGGACATCGTCGAAGGTCCAGCCGATGATGACGAAGAGGACAGCGATGTCAAAGAGGTGAAAGTGTCGACCACGACAAAGGGTAAACGTGGTCGTAAGAAAAAGTCAGTAGAAATAAATTTGTAAACATAGAGTATAAATGATAGGGTACTGTCCCCTTGAGGAAGACCCGCCACCCAGGCTTCCTCGGATGTATGCGCCATCTACCGGATCTCGTCCTTCTTCCAGAGGAGATACTCGCACAGAAGACACCGAAACGAATTACGTCGTTTTGTTCTTTATCGCGGGTGTGGTCGCACTCGCCGCGATGGACGCCATTAAGAAGTAAACGAACTATTTTTACCATTCGCATATCATGTGACTGGTAAAAACAGATTAATTTAAGCGTTTTCAAGTTCATCGACCATTTCTCGTAGTTCATTTATAGCCGCAACCGTGTATGCGATGAGACCCACGTAATCGAGTGTTTCGATTGAAGTGACCCGTTCGTAGTATTTTCGATGAGATCTATCATCCGTACTACAAGGCATCCTATAATTACACTACAAATTTATCAAACACGTACCCCGCGCGAATGCATCGGGTTCTTCGGGTTTTACTTTGGGCATTTTGAAACCACCCTGTTTATAGACACGAAGACGCTTGTTATACATGGCGTGACACACTGACCATTGATCAAAAATATCGTAGATGTTTGGGTTATTCTTTTTCCCCTTTGTTTCGCGCATGACGCGACCTATGGATTGTACTATGTCTGATTTGGGCGTCGCGAGAATAACCGTGTCCAGAGAAGGTATATCCAAACCTTCATGTGCTTGACTAAAAGTTGCAAATATTATCTTTTTTGTGCTTGATTCTGTGAGGTCAGCTTCTTTCATACCCCCCATGTAAAGACCCGAATTATTTGGAAAACACTGATGCAACATCATGCAGTGTTGACGGCGGTCACTTAACACAAGTAATTGTCTCGTGCTTTGTGTGATACGCTTGATGAGACCCACGAGCATCGCGTTTCGTTCGCGCATTTCTGTCAGTTCTGTGATCATAGTCGAGAGTGATAATTTCCCAAATCGAGTACACGGTGGTGGGTCTCTAAAACGTGGACACTCAAACTCGATTGGAAACACTTCGACCTGCTGTTGATTTTCTCGTTCCACGGCAAAAAATGTAGGGCCCATAAACCAGTGAAGCACTTTCGTGAGTCCATCTTTCCTGTTTGGTGTCGCAGATAAACCAAAAATGTGTTTGGGGCACATCTTAAATAAGGATTGACTAAACACCTTTGCACATATATGATGTGCTTCGTCTACTATGAGCGTACCAACGCTATCAAAATCACCGAATGAATATTCTTTCAGTGAGAGCGATTGTAACATGGCTATCACAAAATCACAGTCAACTTCTTTTTTGTTTTGTTGAACTCGACCTATGGTAGCACCTGGACAGAACTGTTTGATTCGTTCTTCCCATTGATTTGCGAGGAATTCCTTGTGCACGACAATCATTGTTCTGTATCCAAGTTTACACGCGATAGCTAACGAAACGGTGGTCTTCCCATACCCACACGGAAGGCTGAGGACTCCATGACCCGTATCAATAGCCGCAGCAAGTGCGGCGTTCTGATGGGTGGCGTCTCTGAGTGTCCCATTGAAACGCACACTAATTCGAACAGGTTCTGGTCTTTTGTCATCATGAGGTTCTCCCATTTTACTAATTCCATAGTATCTTGGAACGCAGATTCCGTTCTTAGTTGGTCTAAATACCTTGAAAGGTGGTGGAGGAAATCCAAAGTCATCGTTAACGATGGCCCTTACCGTGAGCTCTTTTTTTATTTCGGGTAGTGGATTGTTAATTATGTATCCACTCCTTGTGAGCATTCTACTGTATTAAAGATTGCAAACTTTAATAGAGTACATACAAGATGCCAAAGCTTAACGTTGAAGAAAACATTAAAAAGCTCCAAGAAGCCGTCGAAACGACATACCAGGAACTTCACCGACTTCAAGGAAGTCTCCGTGTATTCTTGGGATTCAAGGAGAATGGTTTGGAAGAGATTGATATTCCGGAGAAGAAAGAGGAGGAGTCTGAATCGTCTTAATCACCCAAGCATATCCACTGTGATTGGCGACATTCCACGCGCCACTAAAATTTGCTAATATTTTGACTTTGTCACCCTTAGCTAGAGATTGCACGGGTGTGTTACCTTCGACGGTACACATCACGCGTCTGTATCTGAATGGTACTTTTATTGTTAAAACATTTCCCTCGAGTGGGTCGTCTACTTTTTGTTTGTTCATGATAAATCTTGATTTGCTCTCTTGAAGTCCGTGTATGTAGTCACGCGTTCTGTCATTCACGACTACGCGCATGTACTTTTTGTCGTTATATTCATACATGGGTTCGTATACTTCACATTCCATGGGAATCATGATTTCCTGGTATATATAGTGATTAGAATTAAAGCTATAAGTACGAATAGCACGAGTGTGACTCGTATAGGTTGTAAAGGGCCTCTGGTATTGAATTCCTGTTTACAAAAAGTACGACTCACTTCTATGGATGCTTCTATGCTCGAGTAAGGTGTATTTCTAGGAGACATCATACCACACAAAGCCACGTGTTTATTTTGACCGAAGAAAGGGACTTGTCCGTGAAGACTCAAAACACCCGATGATTGTTCGAATACCCATCTTCCATCTTTCCAATCAGCACCCCATCCTATGCGTACATTCTTAGGTTCTGGAATATTGAGTTGACGAATCACCTCGGGTTTAAGTATATCTGGATGTGTAGTTAACACGTCTTCCGTGAGCTCACATATGACACACGAGACGGTCTTTCCGTCGGATAAGACCACTGGTTGTAATCGGAGTTCTGTGTTCATACCAAATTCGAGGTCGGATGGTAATGTGACTGGTTCGTCGTAGTCGAGTAACACGTTTATACACCCGTATGTACTCGGACCTATTTTTTTGAATACATCTTCACCCCAATTGTCACCCACGAGTTCGAGTGCTTTACTGTTATCCACGCATACCACGAGGAGACCATCGTTTATTTTTACACCATCAGTGAAAGTCGCCTCGTACCCATCTTCGAAATAATTCACGCCTTCTAGGTGGGTATTAAACATAAACGTGGCACCATTTTCTAAGAGTGCGGTCTGCATGGCGTCACACATGACTTTACCGGAAACACGTTGAGTGTATTGTTTAGAGAGTCCCACGTGGTCGAAATTATTCACGAACTCGTATGCCGACATGGTTTCCCAGTCAACACCATCCATGATAAATGTAATAGTACGTATGAGTCGTTCACCCGATTCCGTGAGTGACCCAATAGCGTCTTTAAGTGATATGGATTTGTATTTGGATTGTCTCGCGAGGACTTTACCCGCGAGTGCTGTGAGTGTGAGATAATCTTGTATACCGAGACTTTTAAATATGGTTTTGTAAACATCCGTCTTCGCGGGCTGAAACATGTCGTCCCATTCGATTCCCATTTCCCTGAAGAGACTATCGGTGTTTACGAAGGCGTTATCAAACACGATTCTGTGTGCGTGTAAATCACGGGTCTCTGTTTCTGGTTCCCACCACGAACCACCCGCTGATGGTTTGCGGTCGTATACGATGACCTCATGATCCGTGGACCTGAGAAGTTCCCATGCGACAGACATGCCTGTGGGTCCGGCACCCACGATGTGGACTCGCATTTATAATAGGGTACCAAAAATATTACGCTGGAAGATACAACACATTCCGCGTGAGTTGATAGAAAATCATGAGATATAGTGTTTCAAATCAAAAGACGAGAATAATTGCGAAGCAACACCATGTTTTTTCATTTTTAAAAACACAAAAAACTTTTTTTATTTTTTCAGAAACTTTTCAAAGAAGAAAGCGTAGAAAAAAATAATTTTTTTATTTTTAATTTTCGAGATGACGAGAATTTTAAGGTTTTGTTTGAAAAAGACATAGTCTCTACATAAATGGTAAAATGGTTTATGTAGGGGCATACAGTGTTTCAAATCAAAAGACGAGAATAATTGCGAAGCAACACCATGTTTTTTCATTTTTAAAAACACAAAAAACTTTTTTTATTTTTTCAGAAACTTTTCAAAGAAGAAAGCGTAGAAAAAAATAATTTTTTTATTTTTAATTTTCGAGATGACGAGAATTTTCAAATGGACCCGATTTAAAGATTTGCGACATACATGTATAAATGAACTCTGTACTCAAAATTGTACCCGGTCACAAGGGTGTGATCGTGGGGAGCCGAGAAGACATGATACAACGGACACTTCGACAGAGTCGCGTAAAACTCACGACTAAATATATGTGGAATCCAAATCGTATGACGTACATGACGGTACATTACCTTCCCGACGGAACTCCGTATAATGCCATGACGTTAAAGAATAAAATATCTCGATATGATAAGGATGCGGACATGTGTCTCGCTAAAAGTTCACCCTCTGACAAAACAGAAACGTAAAACGTGGAAGTTTGCGGCTGAATTTCTGTGGCGCAAGAGATTCACAAAAAGTCAAGGTGAACTTGGTTCTTGGACTCGAGATCAGTTAATAGAACTCGGTCCAACATTTGTAAAGTTAGGCCAAATTGTATCAACGCGTGCAGACCTTTACCCTCTAGAGTTTACACGAGAGCTTGAATCTTTACAGGATAATGTCCCACCGATAGACGAGGGATGTGTAAAAGATGTTGTAAATGCGAACAATGTATTTTCAGAGTTTGAATATGTACCATTTAAATCGGCGAGTATAGGTCAAGTACACAAAGCTAAGTTATTGGATGGACGTGAAGTTGTAGTGAAGATAAAACGCCCCAATATTTACGATATAATGAAACGCGACACTGATAATATAGTGGATGTCGTGAACTTTTTAGAAAAGGTGGGGGTAGACACGGGTACGACTTCCGGTCGTGTACTCGAAGAGTCCATCGATTACCTATTATCTGAATCTGACTATGTGAAAGAGATGAATAATGCGAATCGCATGCGACGCGCTTTTAAGGGTGTGAAATGGGTAAAAATACCACGCGTGTATCGCAAACTGTCGAGTGAAGACATGATAGTCATGGAATATGTAAAATCGGAAAAACTTACGGAAATACACGACGAACATGTAAACCCCAAAAAGGTGTGCGAAGCGCTCATCACATCTTATGTGATTCAAACCATGGAAAAGGGGCTTTTTCACGCCGATCCACACCCGGGAAATATAGGTTTTTCTAAAAATGGTAAACTCGTGTTTTATGACTTTGGTCTTGTGATAGATATATCTGATGAACTCAAAAAAGGTTTCCAAGACCTGTTTAAATGCATCATAAATAGGGACACAAAAGGTATAGTACAGACACTCATAAAACTAAATATAATAGTTCCGACGACGAGTGATACCAGTGACATTGAAATATTTTTCAAGACCGCACTGAACTATCTCGAGACACTCGATGGTGGGAGTTTCAAGAATGATATTCTCGAAGATGAGATACTCTTATCTCTCGCACAAAAGAAACCATTCACGATTCCTACATCATTCGTGTATCTCACGAAAGCATTTTCTACGGTGGAAGGTACGTGCATAAAACTCGATGAAAATTTCAATTATTACGAATACCTCGAACCCATGATACGCGATCAATTCACGGATTCTTTCGATATTCAAGACGTGTTTTCGACATCATTTGAAATGCCTTCGCGTATAAAAAACATAAGCACAGCTGTCCTGGGCTTGGAAGAGTCCAGGGCATCTATGAAAAGATCGTTAGAAAAGACGAGAAAGGAAATGCGTTATGCGCAGTATAGTGTGTTATCTGCGGTCATAGCTGGGAACATGGTAGAACACTTACCTTCTTTTACATTATTGTCTGCGTTGAGTGCATGGTTCGCGTTTACTTCTTATAAAAGTCGATAGAAACCTCTTCTGTTGGTTTCTTTTCTTCGGCAAAGAAAGCTTTGTGGCTTTCCAAAATCTCACGGGATCGAGTCTTTTCACCCTCTGCGATTTCGGAAAGACGCTCACGAATAGACGTAAAATCGTCAATTCGCTGTTTCTTCATCTTTTTTCCGTACTTCTTGAACTTCTTTCGAATCGCGTTTATGTTAGCTTGGGTCGAGGCAATAGAGAGCATGTTAATATAACATTACAAATTAATATTCAATCTTTTCAATTTTTCTTCGAATTCACGCCTTTCACCCGGTGATTCAATCTTTTCACCGGTGACGATAGCCCTGATTTCAGGTCCAGTTAAATGCATGGCATCCGCGCGGAAATCCTTGAATGCCTCCATCGTGACGGGGACGAGGGGTTTGACCAGTTCGTAAATCGCATTAGCATATTCGCGAATTTCCATTTGGGCGTGTTCATCCATACGTAGATGAAGGTAATGCATGAGATTGTGAAGGTTGATCTTCCAATAGAATTCTGTGTACGTCGATTGTGGAAGGTTACCACGCGCTTGTTCTCTACACGTACCTCTATCAAGAAGGTCTTGGTATAACTCAAAAGATTCACTGAGTTTTTCGGAAACCTTTGACGAGAGTTCTTCCCCTACATCTACGACACCTTCTGAACCTTGATTGTTTACTTTGGATTGCCCGCGTAAAACGTCTGGTTCGTAGTATTGTGTCGGAACGACGGAGTATCTGGCGGAGAGTTCGTTGATGCTGGCCATGCGGTGGCGCATATGCTGTCGAGCGATATAGATGGGCATCTTGATGTGAAACTTGAATTCCACCATTTCGAAGGGTGTTGTGTGCCAGTGTCTAAGGAGATATCGAATAAGTCCGCGGTCTCCTCGTGAGGTTTTAGTCCCATCTCCATACGAGACTCGGGCAGATTGTACGATGGCCGCATCCACATCTTCCCGAGGCATGTGGTCCACGAGGCGAACAAATCCGTGATCCAAGACATCTTTCTGCATGATTAAATATATAACGGGCTAAATCTTTATGCCACCATTTTATTACCTAAGTTGGTGATTGTGAATGTATTTAGTAAGTAATAAAATGGCTACTATTTTCGATACCTTGGTGGAGCGTGTGGAGCTTTCGGCGAAGAAGAAGAGTGTGTGGGATGGTTCACCACTCCAAGACATCCGCAAACTGAGCGCGGATGCAATTGGGTATGAGGGTGAACGACTCCTATTCAACCTCTGCAAAAAGTATGGCATAGACGTTGAATGGGATGGAAACAAGAACATTTCCAAGAAAGGTTCAGATAGAGCGTATGACATGTTAATACGTGGCAGAAAAGTGGAAGTAAAAACGGCTCGAATGGGTGAAAGTTACGCGTTCCAACACGAAACCCTGTCTAACGACAATTCACCAGACTTTTGGGTGTTTGTCGATATCTCGCCACGCGATGCCAATTTCACAGTCATCGATTCGTATGACCTCACGACCAAGCACCCTATACTCGAACGCACCGCACACTCGAGAAAGAAGACGAAAGATGTCTATAAACTTGACACAAGTAAGTGTGTTCTCGATAGAGGTGTCAACTCGGAGATCACGATGAAAATCGCACACGGTCAAGCAGATGATGCGTTTGGTGATTGGATTCGTGAGCGTATCCAACCACTCGATCTCATCCAAGAAGTTGATGAATTATCGACGCTCTTAGATTCAAAGCTGAGTTTGTTGATTTGAAGCTCTCTTTAGACCATTCGATCTGCTTAGCTTTCTTAATTAAACACTCAGCATTATTTTTAAAAAATATTCCATACCCCTTCTTACCCGGTAATTCATCGAACGTATCATACACTTTCATGTTGTTTTCACCGAAGCATGTAGATGGTAGATACACGTGACAGTTTCCTATCATTTTTACATTTCTTCTAGATGCTACGGTGCCCCC
>Ga0206677_10001548_pt1 | contig 21161 bp, 17 predicted proteins | sample M130m12015metaG_FD_155475 | JGI IMG/M metagenome (GOLD analysis project Ga0206677, IMG submission 155475) | Ammonia-oxidizing marine archaeal communities from Monterey Bay, California, United States - M1 30m 12015 | ecosystem: Environmental > Aquatic > Marine > Intertidal zone | place: USA...
TGACAAATCGGCTTTTTCGTAATGTGTTTGTTCTTTTTTTCTTGGGTCACCTGGAAATGCATGACCCTCTGGTGCAATTCTGTTTTTCCAAGAGTTGATCCTCCAATTTACCAAATCCAATTCTTCTTCTTGAGCAGGCATCATTGATATGTATTGAGCAATCCTTACCTTATCCTTGGAATTATTCGGTCGTATTCCATGTGGTTGAGAACTGTTGAAAATCAACAAATCTCCGGCTTCCATCTTTACTTTGACCAACTTATCTTCTAAACCTGAAATATCTGGTTTGAACCGATCTCGATCTTTTGGCTGAGTCAATTTCCAGTTGTCGTAGTTTTTGTAAAGCCATGGAATACACTGAAAACCTCCCATTTGATCATCTGTCTGATCTGCCAATGCCAAAACGCCTTGAACATTTTGGGGCTTGGTTTCGGGATCGTAATCCCAATGAATAAATCCTTTGTACTCAAATCCTGGTCGAATAGGAAAATTTAGATTAGCTCGATCTATGGAGACCCATAAACGTTCAGTGCCCCATATGTCGACAAATGCATCGTAAACTTTTTGGGTTTGTCGGTTGTTCCATAAATGTTGATTGTTGTAAACCTCTACCATTCCTGTGCCAGCCAATTCTTTCATTTGCATTTCAACTCTAGGAACGGTGTACCAAGTGGATTTATCTTCTGACTGTTTATCTTCAAATTCCCAAAGAAAGTCTGCAGTTTGCTTTACTTGATTTGCGGGAACTGAATTTTTTATGACAACATACCCCTGCTCTCTCCAAAAGTTCCATTGTTCCATTGTCAAGACTCTTAAATTTTCAGCCGTAGCTTCTGTCCTCAAGGATATTGAGCTGCTTTTCGCTACAGAAGGATTTCCTGGGATGTCCTTATGTTCATTGATTAATGAATCATTGGCGGTTGAATAGGGCTTTTTTTGTTTCATATAAGCGTTAATTAATATGGTAATTTATATACAAAGTTGGTCAATTATCTTTCTTAATTTTTTCATTAACTTGGCTAAAATTTGTACAATATTGACTAATTTAAGTGATTAATATTAATTTCTAGAAAATCATGAAAATCCAGCTTGAGGCAATTAGTAGTAAAGACAGTTCATTCAGCCTGATGTTTAATCCACGGCTGAGTGATTTGTTTTATTGGCATTTTCATCCTGAATATGAGCTAGTTTACATTGAGGCTTCTGAAGGTACGAGACATATTGGGGATCATATTTCGACTTATGAAAAGTCTGATTTAACGTTGATTGGTTCCAATATTCCTCACTTGAACTTTGACTATGGAATTAAAACTGATTATCAAAAAGTAGTTGTTCATTTCAAAAAAGATTTCTTTGAGTCTCATTTTCAGGATACTCCAGAATTGTTTTCATTGGCTCAATTATTTGAACAATCTAAACATGGAATCGCTTTTGATGGGAAAATCAAAGCTGATGTTGGGAAAAAATTATTTCAACTAAAAAAGCTTAAACCTTTTGATCAATACATTCAAATTCTCGAGATACTTCAGATTTTGGCGGATAGCAATGATCAAAATTTATTGCACAAACAACCCTACAGAAATAAGTACAGTGAGCGTGATCAGGGGAGACTTCGAGAGATTTATGCCTTTGTAGATAAAAACTATCATCAAAAAATAACCCTTGATCAAGTTGCTGCAATTAGCAACTTATCCAAAGAAGCATTTTGTCGGTATTTTAAAAAAGCTAGTCAATACACCTTTGTTGAATTTCTCAATCGTTACCGGATAAGCCAATCCAAAAGATTATTGATGTTGGGTCAAAGTGTGGGTGATGCTTGTTTCAAATCTGGTTTTGAGAGCCTGTCTTATTTCAATCGAACTTTTAAAAAAATTAGTCAAGAAAATCCGAGTGATTTTAGAAACCGATATTTGTAAATGGCTAACAGAACAGTATGTTTATTTTAAAAATGAATTTAAAACCCCTAATTTAGATTTTTTAAAGTAGCCGTGAAAAAACTTTCTTTTTATTTTTCTTTTGTTTGCCTGTTTTTAGTTTCGTGTTCAGAATATGAAAAGCTAAATAATACCCATGGGGTTTCTTTGGATTTGGCTCAATATCGTGTAAAGCAGCTTTCGGATGTGAATTATCAGTTGAGTTTTTTGATTCCCCCAAAAAAAGAGGACCCTATTTTTTCTAAATTGAGCCTTAGGGTTTCTGTTCACGACCTTACAAACCCCCTTTACCTCGATTTTAAAGAAGACTCCTCGCATTTAAAATACCTAAATGTAAATGAACAAGCAATAAACATTATTCATGAAAAGGAGCACCTTATTATTTCTCAAGAATTTTTAAAATTGGGAGTAAATGTTATTGATATTGAGTTTGAAGCCGGAGATTTATCCTTGAATCGAAACGATGATTACCTTTACACTTTATTGGTTCCCGATCGGGCAAGAACCTTGTTTCCCTGTTTCGACCAACCCAACCTAAAGGCGACTTACACCCTCAGTGTTAAAGTTCCTAAAGATTGGAATGTTCTGGCGAGTTCTCATTTAGAATTGTTGGTAAATGATGGTGTCAATACAGATTACAGATTTAATGAGAGTGATTTGATGAGTACCTACCTTTTTTCTTTTGTTGCTGGAAAATTTAACTCCAAAATAGATAGATCCTCCCCATACAACATGGATTTTCGTTATCGAGAAACCGACGTGAACAAAACGAGTGTTAGTATTCCTGAAATTTTTCGTTTACACAATGCTTCCCTTAATTATTTGCAGAACTACACCAAAAAATCATTTCCTTTTCAAAAGATTGATTTTGCTACTATCCCAGGCTTTCAATACGGGGGTATGGAACATACAGGGGCTATTCAGTACCGAGAAGCTCTTATGTTTTTAGATGAAAATGCAACTCAGGCTCAAGAATTATCTCGTGCTAAATTAATTGCTCATGAAAGTGCTCATATGTGGTTTGGCAACTTGGTTACAATGAATTGGTTCAATGATGTTTGGATGAAAGAAGTTTTTGCAAATTTTATGGCGGGTAAAATCGTAAATCCTCTTTTTAAAGATGTCAATCATGAGCTTCAGTTTTTAACCTCCCACTATCCCAGTGCCTATGGTGTTGATCGAACTCAAGGAAGCAACCCCATTAGGCAAGAGCTTAATAATCTTGAGCAAGCCGGATCGCTTTATGGAAGCATCATCTACAATAAGGCTCCTATTATGATGCGACAATTGGAAAAAATTTTAGGAGATAATGATTTTAAAACTGGGGTTCAAACCTACATCGATCGCTTTTCTAATAGCAATGCTGATTGGAATGATCTGATCGATATTTTTGATCAAAAAACTTCGTTGGATATTAAAAAATGGAGTGAAGTTTGGGTTAATTCTGCTGGGCGTCCCCTTTTTACCGATCAACTTGTTTACGATGAAAACAATAAAATAAAACGTTTTGAACTGTATCAAAAAGCGGAAGATGGTTCTGATAAAATTTGGCCACAATCTTTTGAAATAAGATTGGTTTACCCCAACAACACAAAAACCTTTAGCGTTTCGAGTAATGAGTCAATTACAGCTGTTCTAGAGGCTGTTGGATTGGATAAACCCAATCATATTTTGTACAACAGCAATGGGTTTGGCTATGGAGTTTTTCCTACAAATAAGGAGGTGATAAAGTCAGCAGCATACATTGAAAATGAGGTGTCTCGTGCCCATGTTTACCTGAATGCTTATGAAAATATGTTATTGGGTTTAATCGATGTGAAAAGTGTTTTTGATCTCCTTATGAATGGAGTTGAAACTGAAAAAAATGAATTGATTTTACACCTTATTACCAATCAAACTCGTGATCTGTTCTGGAATTACCTTTACCCTAAAAATTATCAGCAACGACTAATCAAAATTGAGCAAACACTCTTTGCAAGATTGCAGGCCCAAGCATCAATAAACATTAAAAAAACTATCTTCAACACTTATCGTTCCGTTGCAAAATCTACTGATGGAATTAATCAGTTGTATCGCTTGTGGAGTAAAGATGATAATATTGAAGGACTTTTTTTGAATCAAGATGAGTTTACTACTTTGGCACAGACGCTTTCCTTGTTTGGGCATCCCACTTCTAAGGAAATTTTAGAGGAGGCTAAGGCTGCACTTACCAATCCTGATAAACGCGAGCGTTTTGAATTTATGGAGGCTGCGCTTAGCGATGATCCAGAAATACGAACCGCTTATTTTGAATCATTTAAATCGCCTAGAAACCGAGAAAAAGAAAGTTGGGTTCAAACTGCAGCTGGTTTTATGCACCATCCCATTCGGCAAGATGAGGGTATTAAGACCTTGGCTCTGAGCCTTGAGCTCCTCGAAGAAATTCAAAGTACGGGCGACATTTTTTTTCCAAAGCGTTGGTTGGATGTTACGGTTGGGCAATACACATCAAAGCAGGCTTATGATCTTGTTTTGGGTTATTTTAATGCAAATCCAAACTTGAGTCCTGACCTCAAAAATAAATTACTCCAAGCCTCAGATAAACTGTACAGAGAGAATGGGGGTAAATTAGAATAACTCTATTTTAAATTCATATGTTTTTTTGGCACTTTCAATTTGTTTTGACTCTGTCGTTTCGGGATAAATAACATAACTCGGCGCAATTATCTGTTTAACCTGTTCTAGAATAACTTTTGTAATCTTTTCGAATGGGAATTTTCCTCCCGACATTTCGGACAAGATTTTATTCATTCTTGAAAATTCAGATTGTGCTTTGGTAATTATTTCTGCCTTTCCTTTGATTTGAAATCCATTTTTGATTTTCTGTATTTGGATTAAGTTGAGGAATTTCTATTTTTTCTTTTAAAGGGTATTTAATGGATTTAAAATAAAAGTATACTTCCTTGTTTGTGTCATATGCCTCTAATATTAGACCAGGAAGTCCTTGTAATTTACACGGGTGTAAATCACAATAGTTTTTGAGCTATTATGCCTCAGCATGCATTGTGTTTTTCCAGTTTTTGGTGGGTTGCAAAGATGTAGGTTTTTCATGATGGTAGAACGGATTAGGGGACTGTTTCTTTTTTAAATGTAGTAAAAAAAAGCACCCTAAAGGGTGCTTTTTAAAAATGAATGAAAAAAGGTAATTATTCTTTGACTTCCTCGAAATCAACGTCTTGCACGTCATCTGATCCAGAGGCTTCAGCAGCAGGCTCAGCTTGAGGGTCAGCTCCAGCTTGTTGAGCGCCATCAGCTTGAGCCTTGTAAAGCTCTTCCGATGCATTTTTCCAAGCTTCATTGATTTTCTCCAAAGCTGGTTCAATCACAGCAATATCTTTTGACTCAAATGCTTTCTTCAGTTCTTCCAAAGCTTCTTCGATGGGCTTCTTTTTATCATCAGATAATTTATCTCCAAATTCTTTCAGTTGGCTTTCCGTTTGGAAAATCATTTGATCAGCGCTGTTAAGCTTGTCAACTTGTTCTTTGGAAGCTTTGTCAGCTTCAGCATTTGCTTCTGCTTCTTGTCTCATCTTTTGAATTTCTTCTTCGGTAAGTCCTGAAGAAGCTTCGATACGTATGTCCTGACTTTTACCAGTTGCTTTATCAGCTGCTGTTACTTTAATAATCCCGTTTGCATCGATATCAAAGGTTACCTCAATCTGAGGAGTACCTCTGGGCGCTGGGGGGATTCCATCCAAATGAAAACGTCCAATAGTTTTGTTGTCCGCTGCCATAGATCTTTCACCCTGAATAACATGTATTTCAACAGAAGGTTGATTATCAGCAGCAGTAGAAAATACCTGAGACTTTTTAGTTGGAATCGTTGTATTGGCTTCAATCAACTTAGTCATTACACTACCCATGGTTTCGATTCCTAATGAAAGAGGGGTTACATCCAATAACAATACGTCTTTTACATCTCCAGTCAAAACACCTCCTTGGATAGCAGCTCCTATGGCTACAACTTCGTCTGGGTTTACCCCTTTAGATGGTTTTTTACCAAAGAATTCTTCAACTTCTTCTTGAATAATTGGAATACGGGTAGAGCCACCAACTAAAATAATTTCATCTATTTCAGAAGTTGATAAACCTGCATCATCCAACGCTTTCTTTACGGGAGCCATAGAACGACGAACCAACTCATTCGATAATTGCTCAAATTTTGAACGAGACAAAGTAGTTACCAAGTGCTTCGGTCCTGATGCAGTGGCGGTAACATATGGCAAGTTTATTTCCGTTTGTGCGGAAGACGAAAGTTCAATTTTAGCTTTTTCAGCAGCTTCTTTCAAACGCTGTAAAGCCATTGGGTCTTTGCGAAGATCAATATCTTCAGCTTTTTTGAAGTCGTCTGCTAACCAATCAATCAAAACTTGGTCAAAATCATCTCCACCCAAATGGGTGTCTCCGTTGGTAGATAAAACTTCAAATACACCATCTCCCAATTCGAGGATCGAAATATCAAAAGTTCCCCCACCAAGATCGTATACCGCAATTTTGCGATCTGCGCCATCTTTTTTATCTAAACCATAAGCAAGGGCTGCAGCTGTTGGTTCGTTTATTATTCTCTGAACTTTAAGTCCTGCAATTTCTCCGGCCTCTTTTGTTGCCTGACGTTGAGCATCATTGAAATAAGCAGGAACGGTAATGACCGCTTCGGTAACATCTTGACCCAAGTAGTCTTCCGCTGTTTTCTTCATTTTTTGAAGAATCATAGCAGAAAGCTCTTGTGGAGTGTACAAACGTCCATCAATATCAACACGAGGAGTATTATTATCTCCTTTAACTACTTTGTAAGCTACGGTTGAAGCTTCTTTTGAAGATTCAGAAAACTTATTCCCCATAAATCGCTTTACAGAGGCTATTGTTTTAGTTGGGTTGGTTACGGCCTGACGTTTTGCAGGGTCTCCTACCTTAATTTCTCCAGCTTCTACAAATGCGATTACAGAGGGAGTAGTTCTTTTCCCTTCGGAATTAGGGATTACAACGGGTTCGTTACCCTCCATCACAGAAACACAAGAGTTGGTAGTTCCTAAATCAATTCCAATTATCTTACTCATTTTAGATTTTTTTTAATTTAAACTCATAACAGTCAAGGAGTATGCCATTAAAGAAAAACTGACAGCATGTCAGCGTTGAATGAACATATCGATCCGAGTTGTCATCAATCTTAGCTCCTAATGGGGCTAAAAAATAAAACTCATTAAGAAAAAGAGTACATTTGAAAAAAATTTGAAGCATGTCTGTCGCAAAAAATACATACAATAGAGTTACCACAAATTCGCTCTTAAAAATGAAAGCCAATGGAGAAAAAATTTCAATGCTAACTGCATATGATTTTACTCTTGCTGGCTTAGTTGATCAGGCTGGGGTTGATGTGATTTTAGTTGGAGACTCTGCATCCAATGTAATCGCTGGTCACGAAACAACACTACCCATTACATTAGATCAAATGATTTACCATGCAGGAGCGGTGATTCGGGGGGTTAAACGTGCATTGGTGGTAGTTGATCTCCCCTTTGGAACCTATCAAGCAGATTCTAAAGAAGCCCTCAAATCGGCAATCCGAATAATGAAAGAATCCGGTGCTCATGCAGTAAAACTAGAAGGTGGGTTACAAGTAAAATCCTCAATTGAACGAATTATTCAGGCTGGGATTCCTTTGATGGGTCATTTGGGACTTACACCACAATCTATTTACAAATTTGGAACCTACACGGTTCGAGCCAAAGAGGAAGCCGAAGCAAACCAACTTATTGAAGATGCAAAAATGTTAGAAGAAGCAGGGTGTTTTGGATTAGTTTTAGAAAAAGTACCAGCTAATTTAGCCAAAAAAATTGCATCAATTGTCTCTATCCCTGTCATTGGAATTGGAGCAGGAAATGGTGTAGATGGCCAAGTTTTAGTTCTTCATGATATGTTGGGAATGAGCAAAGAGTTCAGCCCAAGGTTTTTGAGACGTTATTTAGATTTACACACCCAGATTGTTGAGGCTATCCAACAATACACAAACGATGTGAAGAATAAAGACTTCCCAAACGAATCAGAGCAATACTAAATTCATGAAGTTAGAAATTCTCTTTGAGGATAATCACTTATTAGTTGTCAATAAACCTCCAGGAATTTTGGTTCAAGGAGACAAAACAGGAGACATTCCTTTGGTTGAACTTGCAAAGGACTACATCAAATACAAATACAATAAACCAGGAGCTGTTTTTCTGGGAGTGGTACATCGACTCGACCGTCCTACAAGCGGAGCAATTGTTTTTGCAAGAACCTCCAAAGCTCTTGAGCGATTGAATTTGCAATTCAAAGATCGCATTACCAAAAAAATCTACTGGGCAATTACCAAAACCTCTCCTACCTCCACTTCCAACACCTTAGTTCACTGGACGGTACGAAATCAAAAGCAAAATAAATCTTATACGTACAAAAAGGAAACTCCAGATTCCAAAAAAGCCGTTCTAAAATATTCAGTAAAGAAAAAATTAAATAACTACTCCTTATTGGAAATCGAATTGGAAACCGGAAGACATCATCAAATTCGGTCTCAACTCTCAGCAATTGGGTGTCCAATAAAAGGTGATCTAAAATATGGAGCCTCTAGAAGCAATCCAAATGGAAGTATTCATCTTCATGCACGTTCACTCGAAATTCTTCATCCAGTTACCAAAGAATCGGTAAAATGCATCGCACCTTTACCTAAAGATGTTCTGTGGGATGCCTGTTCTTCCGATTGATTAAATTGGCTTTAGCATGAATGATTTCGGCAACTGTTTTGTTTTGAATTTTACTTTCTAACCAAGATAAAATGTCCAGATACAAAAAGGCTCTTCTTTCATAAGGATCTTTTTCATATTGCTTCAGTTCAGCATGTAATTTTTTGAAAGCATCTTTCAATTCGTGTGGATAAATATTCCCGAGTTTTCGAACAAAACGAATAAGAGATTTTTGAACCTCATGTAAATCTCCCATTTTTAATAAAAACTTAAAGGTATCGCGAATGTGTTGGTCGATGTGATAATCAAAACCAGCTTCATAGTGAGCAATAAGATTCAACAAACGAGTAAAACAGAGTAAATCCTCTCTCATTTTTAACTTCTTATTGTTTACAATTCTATTCAAATAAACAATTGCTTTTTCAAAATCATTTGATCCAAAATACAAGCAGGCAATTTTGTAGTAAAACATCATCACGTGATGCTCATCAATTTGACCTTTGTACTCTTCAATTTTAAGCAACAACGGTTCGATAATCTCCTGTCCTTCTTTGAAGTTTCCTTCCAAAAAATACAAATTAAAGCGGTTGTTGTATTCGTACAAAAATACAAGAGCACTCAAATTATCATTCTCTGGAAAATCCACTGAATTTACTACGTCAAGCATTTTTTTTAGAACCTCCCGAAATTTCACTGGATACTTCAATAAGGTAATGGATTCCAATAAATAGTTATTCCCTTGTAAATAAAAAACAGGATGCGAAGAGATCATATCGAGTTGCTCATCAAACAATCCAACCCATTTTGTAGAATATCGGTAACTAGACAAAAAATCTTGTGTGAGCAAACTGTACCAAACATGAGCTTTAAAAAACCATAATTTTTCCCTAAAGCCAAGTTCATCAAAAGAAAACTTGGGAAGTCGTTCCAAAAAAAACTTTGTCACTGAACGAAATTCATCATCACTTTTTGCATATCCTGTTTTGATAAGACGTTCATACAATTCCAAAGACAGATTGGATAATTGACTTGAAATGTGATTTTGATTGCTAAAATAAGTAGCGTCCTGAACAAGTACTTCGGTGCGGTTACTCATACTCCTTGTGATGTACTGAGACTCAATAACTTTTTCTAACTCAACAATTTCAAAAGCGGCATATTTTTCCTCAAACTTTACGGCAGTGGTTTTTGCTCGATCCAAAACTTTCAAACTTTGATTGTACAGCCCTTTTTGGTAGAGCACTGTGGCAAAATCCAATTGTTCTCGGATCTGCATTCTCTTGTTTTGCTGGGAGGGATTGAGACGCAAACTGATCAGAATTTGACGATACAAATGAGCTTTTAGATTAGACAACTGCTGTTTGGTTACAAAATCTTTTTTGAGAATAATTTTCTCATCATAAACGTTCATTTTATCCAAAAGATTAAACAAACTTAGAAACTTAGAGTCCAAGTTTGAACCCATTCTTCCCACATAAAGTTTAAACTGTCTTTTTTCAGATTTTGACAATGATTTTATCAAAACAAAAAGGTTTTCTTTATGATCGTTTGTCATTGTAGCGTTTTTTTACATAAAATATTCATTAAAAGTACTTTATTGTTAAATGAAGTTGTTCAGGTTTCGTAATAAAAGTAAGTAAAAAACTACAAGTTTATGCATTTAAGTCTTAAATTCGTATTGCTTTCAGTAAACTGACTAAATATGGCCCAAGAGCACGTCCAAATTTTTGACACTACCCTTCGCGATGGAGAGCAAGTCCCCGGATGTAAACTAGACACCAAAAGTAAACTAACTATTGCCGAACGATTAGATGCTCTTGGAGTCGATATTATTGAAGCTGGATTTCCAGTTTCTAGTCCTGGTGATTTCAATTCAGTGGTAGAAATTTCCAAAATTGTAAAAAATGCAACGGTTTGTGGTCTAACTCGTGCCGTAAAGAATGACATTAAAGTTGCAGCCGATGCTCTAAAGCATGCCAAAAGACCGAGAATTCATACGGGAATTGGTACTTCTGAATCTCACATAAAATACAAATTCAATTCAAACAAAGACGCCATAATCGAACGAGCTGTTGATGCAGTTTCTTATGCCAAATCGTTTGTAGAGGATGTAGAATTTTATGCTGAAGATGCCGGAAGAACAGACAATGAGTTTTTGGCTCGTGTGTGCGAAGCAGTTGTTAAGGCAGGTGCTACGGTGCTCAATATTCCCGATACAACAGGATATTGTTTACCAGAAGAATACGGAGCAAAAATTAAGTACTTAAAAGAAAATGTTACTGGCATTGATAAAGTAGTACTGTCGTGTCATTGCCATAACGATCTTGGACTGGCTACCGCCAATTCAATTGCCGGAATAACCAATGGAGCACGTCAGATAGAATGTACAATTAACGGAATTGGTGAGCGAGCTGGTAATACATCTCTCGAAGAAGTTGTTATGATATTGCGGCAGCACCCTTATCTAAAATTAGATACTAAAATTGATTCAAAACTTTTGTACTCAACCAGTCAAATGGTTTCGGATTTAATGGGAATGATTGTTCAACCCAATAAGGCAATTGTAGGCACTAATGCTTTTGCTCATAGTTCTGGAATCCATCAAGACGGAGTAATCAAAAACAGAGAAACCTACGAGATCATTAACCCCCATGATGTAGGAGTTACAGAATCTGCAATAATACTCACAGCAAGGAGTGGTCGAGCAGCACTGGCTTATCGTGCAAAAAATATCGGCTACGAATTAGAAAAACTTCAACTTGATAAAGTTTATCAAGAGTTTTTAAAGTTAGCAGATACACAAAAAGAAATTACAGATAAAGACATTCCAACCATTATCAAAGCAAGTAATATCGACTTAGCTTAATATTTTTTTATTACAAACATATGAGTAAAACATTATTCGACAAAGTATGGGATTCGCACGTAGTGCAACAAATTGAAGACGGGCCTGATGTCCTTTTTATCGACCGCCACTTAGTTCATGAAGTTACAAGTCCAGTAGCTTTTTTAGGGTTGAAGAACAGAGGTGTAAAAGTAATGAGCCCAAAACGCACATTTGCCACTGCAGATCACAATACCCCTACAATAAACCAACATTTACCTGTAGCAGATCCTTTATCTGCAAATCAACTAAAAGCCCTGGAAGAAAATGCCAATGAACATGGCATTTCATATTGGGGATTGGGTCACGAAAAAAATGGGATTGTTCATGTGGTAGGTCCTGAATATGGAATTACCCAACCCGGAGCAACCATAGTGTGTGGAGATTCACACACCTCTACTCACGGAGCTTTTGGAGCCATAGCATTTGGAATCGGAACATCGGAAGTTGAAATGGTTTTATCTACTCAATGCATTATGCAGCCGAAACCCAAAACCATGCGAATCAACGTAAACGGTTCCTTAAACAAGGGCGTAACACCAAAAGACGTAGCATTGTTCTTAATCTCGAAACTTTCAACCTCTGGAGCAACCGGTTATTTTGTTGAATATGCTGGGGAAGTTTTTCGATCCCTCAGTATGGAAGGGCGAATGACTGTATGCAATTTGAGTATTGAAATGGGAGCTCGTGGAGGAATAATTGCTCCCGATGAAAAAACCTTTGAATACATCAAGGATCGTGAATTTACTCAAAAAGGAGCAGCTTGGGATAAAGCAATGACCTACTGGTCAACCCTAAAAACAGACGAAGATGCAACTTTTGACAAAGAATACACCTTTAAGGGAGATGCAATTGAACCAATGATAACCTATGGAACCAACCCAGGTATGGGAATGGGAATTTCAGGAGGTATTCCAACAGCCGAAAGCGTTGACGGAGGTGTGGCTACTTACAAAAAGTCTTTGGATTATATGGGATACAAAGAAGGAGAATCCATGATCGGTAAAAAAATTGATTTTGTATTTCTTGGAAGTTGTACCAATGGTCGTATCGAAGACTTTAGAGCTTTTACCGAAATTGTTGAAGGAAAAAAGAAAGCAGATCACGTTACAGCTTGGTTAGTTCCCGGGTCACACAAGGTACTCAATGCTATTAAAGAAGAAGGTTTACTGAACACACTGGAAGCTGCAGGCTTTGAGTTACGAGAACCCGGATGTTCAGCTTGCTTAGCCATGAATGATGATAAAATCCCAGCTGGGAAATACGCAGTAAGTACTTCAAACAGAAACTTTGAGGGACGCCAAGGTCCAGGATCTAGAACCCTTTTGGCTAGCCCAACAGTTGCTGCAGCTGCTGCAGTAACAGGAGTTGTAACCGACCCAAGAAGTTTAGTTTAAAATAAAGAAAACACAATGGCATACGACAAATTTAATATCCTCAAAAGTTCAGCGGTACCCTTACCGATTGAAAATATTGACACCGATCAAATAATACCTGCACGATTTTTAAAAGCAACCGAACGGGTTGGTTTTGGGGATAACCTTTTTAGAGATTGGAGGTACAATCAGGATGATAGTCTAAAAAGTGAATTCCCTCTAAACGACAAACGTTACAGTGGAAAAATATTAGTTGGCGGTAAAAACTTTGGATCAGGATCTTCAAGAGAGCACGCTGCATGGGCAGTTTATGACTATGGTTTTCGCTGTGTTGTATCCAGCTTTTTTGCAGATATTTTTAGAAACAATTGTCTAAACATTGGTGTACTTCCGGTACAAGTATCCGCAGGGTTTCTCCAAAAAATATTTTCTGCAATAGAGAGTGAATCGGATTCTAAGTTGACAATTGACTTGCCAAAGCAAACCATTACAATCGATTCAAGCGGAGAATTTGAAAATTTTAAAATTAATTCTTACAAAAAAGAAAATATGCTCAATGGTTTTGATGACATAGATTACTTGATGAACATCAAAGATCAAATAGGAGAATTTGCAAAAAATACACCACTGTAATCTAAATCTATCCCAAGGTTTATGAAACCAAGAACTATTGAAATTATGGACACTACCCTTCGGGATGGTGAACAAACTTCTGGAGTATCTTTTTCCTCATCAGAAAAGCTAAGCCTTGCCAAACTTTTGTTGGGTGAACTTCAGGTAGATCGCATAGAGATTGCCTCAGCTCGAGTTTCCGAAGGAGAATTTCAGGCAGTTAAAGACATAAGCGCTTGGGCAAATTCAGAAAATCTAATCGATCGTATTGAAATTCTAACCTTTGTCGATAAAGGGATTTCCATTCAATGGATGATCGATGCAGGAGTTCGAGTACAAAATCTATTAACCAAAGGATCACTCAACCACCTAACGCATCAACTCAAACAAACACCAGAAAAACACTTTAAAGGGATTGAAGAAACTATTTCTCTAGCCCAATCCCATGATATTGAAACCAATGTTTATTTAGAAGATTGGAGCAATGGGATGCGCCATTCAAAGGAATATGTGTTTTCATTCATCGATTTTTTATCTACACAACCCATCAAAAGAGTTTTACTCCCCGATACACTGGGGATACTCTCCCCCAGCGAAACCTTTGCCTTTTTATCAGAAATTGTTGAACGTTATCCCAAGTTACACTTTGATTTTCACGGTCACAACGACTACGACCTGAGCGTTGCAAACGCAATGGAAGCAATTAAAGCAGGAGTTCATGGACTACATCTTACCGTAAATGGCATGGGAGAACGCGCTGGAAATACTCCTCTTGCAAGTTTGGTTGCAGTTGTAAATGATTTTCTTCCCGGTATTGAGGTCAATATCTATGAAAATTCATTGAACAAGGTCAGCCAACTGGTATCAACATTTTCAGGCTTTAGAATCCCTGTAAACAAACCCGTTGTTGGAGCTAATGTCTTTACACAGACCGCTGGAATTCATGCAGATGGAGACAGTAAAAAAAATCTGTATTTCAACGACTTACTCCCAGAACGTTTTGGGCGTAAACGAAAATATGCTCTAGGGAAAACATCTGGAAAGGCAAACATCAAGAAAAACCTTCAAGAACTGGGCTTGAGTTTAGACGATGATGCACTAAAAAAAGTAACCCAACGCATAATTGAATTGGGTGATCGAAAAGAAAAAGTAACCGCCGAAGATTTACCATACATCATATCAGATGTCATGAACAGTGGTGATAACTCCAAAAAAGTATTTGTAAAATCCTATGTTCTCACTCATTCCAAAGGGTTAAAACCCTCAACTACCGTAGCAATAGAAATTGAAAAAGAAATTTATGAGGAACAGGCAAGCGGTGACGGTCAATACGATGCATTCATCAACGCCATTCGTAAAATTTACAAAAACAAAGAGATTGTACTCCCAAAGTTAACTGACTACGCAGTTCATATCCCCCCCGGTAGTACATCAGATGCCCTTTGTGAAACCACCATAACTTGGCAACAAGCGAATAAAAATTTTGTAACCAGAGGCTTGGATTCAGATCAAACTGTTTCTGCAATCAAGGCAACCGAAAAAATGCTTAACATAATAGAAACACAACAATAACTCCCTAGAATACAAACAATGAAATTAAACATAGCTCTTTTAGCTGGTGACGGAATTGGACCAGAGGTAATCGATCAAGCCGTAAAAGTATCCAATGCCATTGCGAAAAAATTTAATCACCAAATCAATTGGACTCCAGCCTTGACTGGAGCAGCAGCAATTGATGCAGTTGGAGAACCCTATCCCAATGAAACCCACCAGGTTTGCTTAGATGCAGACGCAATACTATTTGGAGCAATCGGTCACCCAAGATTTGACAATGATCCTTCTGCAAAAGTCCGTCCAGAACAAGGTTTATTAAAGATGCGCCAAAAATTGGGACTCTTTGCAAACGTTCGTCCAACCTTTACATTCCCTTCTTTGCTAGACAAATCACCTCTAAAACAAGAGCGTATTGAAGGAACAGACTTGGTTTTCTTGAGAGAGCTCACAGGAGGAATTTACTTTGGAGAACGCGGACGTAAGGATGATGGCAATACAGCCTTTGATACCTGTACCTACACCCGATCAGAAATTATTCGAATCGCAAAGAAAGGTTTTGAATTGGCAATGACTCGATCAAAAAAATTATGCTGTGTTGACAAAGCTAATGTTTTGGAAAGCTCACGTCTATGGAGAGAAACAGTTCAGGCAATGGAAAAAGATTACCTAGAAGTAGAAGTTTCTTATGAGTTTGTTGATGCAGTAGCCATGCGTTTGGTTCAATGGCCAAACAGTTATGATGTATTAATTACCGAAAATCTTTTTGGAGATATATTAACAGATGAGGCCTCAGTAATATCAGGATCAATGGGATTGATGCCCTCCGCTTCAGTTGGATCAGAAAACGCCTTGTACGAACCCATTCATGGGTCTTTCCCACAAGCAACAGGATTAGATATCGCAAACCCCTTGGCTACAGTCCTCTCGGCTGCAATGATGTTCGAAATGAGTTTTAACCTTCAAGAAGAAGGAGCACTTATTCGCAAGGTAGTAGATCAGGCACTAGCCGAAGGCTTCGTAACTGAAGACCTTGCCGATGGTGGAAAAGCATACAAAACCTCTGAAGTTGGTGATTATTTGGCTGCTGCAATTTTAAAGTAAATACCTACATTTATTAGAATCATAATTTTAATAATGTCCTTACATGTCATATCTTAGTGAACATGAAAGATCTCATATTAAATGATGGTAATCGGATTCCACAATTAGGCTTTGGCACCTACAAAGCAACAGAGCTAAAAGGCATAGAAGCATTGAGTTATGCAATTTCAAAAGGCTATCGTCTAATTGATACTGCATCAATTTACGGCAATGAAATTGCCGTAGGAAAAGGGATCGAGGCAAGTGGGATTGCTCGCAAGGAATTGTTTGTTACGAGTAAGGTTTGGAGAGAGAGCTTGGGGTATCGGTCAACCAAAGTTGAATTCGAAATAACTCTTGATCGACTCAAATTGGAATACTTGGATTTGTATTTGATCCATTGGCCTGCAAACGCAAAAAATTACGATAACTGGCAAAAAACAAACTCAGATACTTGGCGTGCAATGGAAGAATTACAAGCAGATGGTAAAATCAAATCCATAGGAGTAAGTAATTTTTTTCAAGAACATTTGGAATCTCTTTTTCAAACTGCAAAAGTAATCCCCTCCATCAATCAGATTGAATTTCATCCAGGATACTGGCAACAACAGCTAGTTGATTTCTGTAAGCAATATAATATTGTTGTTGAGTCCTGGTCACCCTTGGCTCGTGGAAAAGTATTTGGAAACCAAACCTTAATTGACATTTCAAAAAAATACGATAAATCTGTCTCACAAATATGTTTGCGCTGGATAATTCAACACGAAGTAGTTGTTATTCCAAAGTCAACAAATCCAAAACGAATGTTAGAAAATATGGATATTTTTGATTTTGAATTATCCACAATCGAAATGGAGCAAATTAATGCATTACCCGAAATGGGTTTCAGTGGAGAATTACCCGATATCTGGCCCGATAGACTTTAAATGAATACCCATTTATGAAACTTAACGTCTATCAAATTGATGCTTTCACAGATACTATTTTCAAAGGAAACCCAGCTTGTGTTGTCCCACTAGAAAAATGGCTTCCAGACCAAACCCTTTTGGAAATAGCTAAAGAAAATGCAGTTGCTGAAACTGCCTTTTTTATTGATCAAAAAGACTTTATTCAACTGCGTTGGTTTACTCCAGAAATTGAAATGGATCTGTGTGGACATGCAACCCTAGCCACTGCACATTGCCTAAAAACCATACACAATTACCCCCAAAATAAAATCACATTTAAAACACTAAGTGGAGACCTAACTGTCTTTGTAGAAAACAATTTGTACACTCTTGAGTTTCCATCTCGAGTACCAGAAGATTCAGAATTACCCAATGCCATCTGCAAGTCACTTAATATTCAACCCCAAGAGGTTCTAAAGTCAAGAGACTATGTATTGGTTTATGATACTGAAGAAGAAGTTAAAAATATTGAAATCAACAGAACATTTTTTGATCTGATAAACTTGAATACTGGAGGAGTAATCGTTACTGCTAAAGGGGAGGAATGTGATTTTGTGTCTCGATTTTTTACCCCTCAAGCATCAATTTTGGAAGATATGGTAACGGGCTCTGCCCATTGTTCTCTAATTCCTTATTGGTCCAAACGATTAAAAAAAGAAAAACTGATTGCAAGACAAATTTCTTCTCGAGGAGGAACTCTATTCTGTCAAAACAACAATAAAAGTGTTCTGATCACTGGAAAAGCAGTAACCTATTCCATCGGTAATTTTTGGATAAAATAGCCTGTGATAAAGCTTGAACCCTTTAGCTCGGACGACTTTTCAAGATTGATTTTGTGGAACGACAGCAAAAAGAAATTGACCCAATTTGCAGGCACCTTGTTTACGTATCCCCTAACCACAACCCAACTGAAAAAATACAGCAATAACCCTAAGCTTTTTCCAAAGAAAATCATTGCCCTTGACACTGGAGAAGTAATAGGACATTGTGAGCTGAATTTTTCTAACGAGACCCCTCGCTTATCGAGAATTCTTATTGGTGATGAGAACTACAGGGGTAAAGGATTTGGAAAGCAAATTGTAAATCTGATGATTGAAGAAATTAAAGCCAAGAACAAAACAAAACAGGTAGAATTAAAGGTTTACGGCTGGAATAATGTAGCATTAAAGTTGTATAAAAACTGTGGCTTTGTAGTTGATACAGAACTATCTCATCCCTTTCAATTCTCTCCAACAGAGATTTGGAAAAGTATCCATATGATCAAAGAAATTTAAGGGGAAAATAATTTTAACAATGTTTCCTAATCCCACATAATCGTTTTAATTAATTGATTATCTTGAAGAATAGTTTTAATAAAAATAGTCTATGAAAATTCCAAAAAAGAATCAATTTCAAGTTGTAAAATCAAATTTCATAAAAAACAACATTCAAGAAATCCCTGAAGATCGCTTGACTCTTTCGGAAGGTGAGATTTTGGTTCAAGTAGATTTATTTTCTTTTACATCCAACAACATTACTTATGCCGTTTCGGGAAACATAATTCGTTACTGGGAATTTTTCCCTGCACTCGGAGAGCAAACCGACGATTGGGGAGTTATTCCTGTTTGGGGCTTTGCGGATGTAGTTGAGTCCAAAACAGAAGCAATCCCTGTCGGGGATCGAATTTTTGGCTACTTCCCTCCCGCCACCCATCTAAAAATGAAAGCAGACCGCATTACAGAAAAAAGATTCATCGATGGATCTGATCACCGAGCAACGCTACCTCCTACCTACAATTTGTACAAACGGGTACTTTCAGAATCTAATTACAATAGAAATTTTGATCGAGATCGCGCTTTATTTTACCCTCTTTACATTACTTCTTTTTGCCTTTGGGACTCCCTAAAAGAAAACGATTGGTATGGTGCAAAACAGGTAGTAATTCTGAGCGCTTCAAGTAAAACCAGTATTGGGTTAGCTTATGCCTTGCATCAAGATGATTCTTCACCAAAAGCAGTTGGAATTACCTCCAATCGAAATTTAGAAGCTTTAGAAAAATTAGGTTTTTATGACACATCCCTAACCTACGAGCAGCTCAATGATTTAGACAACAATTTGCCGACTGCCATCGTAGACATGTCTGGAAACAATTCGGTTTTGGTCGATTTACATAAATCACTAAAAGATCAAATGAAGTTTACGCTTAAGGTAGGGCTAACGCATTGGAAAGAATCCAATCCAAATGAAGGCATCATCAAAGAACGTTCAAAATTTTTCTTTGCACCCAGTCATATCGAAAAACGCATTCAAGATTGGGGAGCAAGTGAATTTGATCGAAAAACCTCAGGCTTTTTGTTGAATGCTACAGCCCAGACCAAAAAATGGTTGAACTTCAAGGATTTAACAGGCTTAGAAGAACTCAAAACGCAGTATCCAGATGTTTGTAGTGGAAATCTTCCTGCAGATGTTGGACTGATTGTTAAAATGTAGAACTCTATTTTTTTAATAAGGCAACTCCAAGACTCCGTTCAATACGTTCCTAGAAATAATGATGCGCTGAATCTCGGAAGTACCCTCATAAATTTGAGTGATTTTTGCGTCCCGCATAAGTCTTTCTACATGGTATTCTTTTACGTATCCGTTACCCCCGTGAATCTGAACAGCCTCAACCGTGTATTTCATTGCAACATCAGAGGCTTTTAGCTTCGCCATCGCGCTTGCACATCCAAAATCTTGACCGGAATCTTTTAGGTAAGCAGCTCGATAAACCAACATTCGAGCCGCCTCAATTTCCATAGCCATATCGGCTAGTTTAATGGCAACAGCTTGGTGTTTTCCAATGGGTTTACCGAAAGTTTCTCGCTGACACGCATATTGTACAGATAACTCATAGGCTCCTGCTGCAATCCCCAAAGCTTGAGCAGCAATACCTATCCGCCCTCCTTCCAGGGTTTGCATGGCAAATTTAAATCCAAAGCCTTCCTCTCCAATACGGTTTTCTTTCGGAACTTTTACATCCGAATAGCTGATCGAATGAGTATCTGAAGATCGAATTCCCATCTTGTCCTCCTTTGGACCAATATTAACACCTTCCCAATCACGTTCTACAATAAAAGCATTGATTCCTCGGTGACCTTTATCTTTGTCAGTATGGGCAATAACCAATTGAATTGTACCCTTCCCACCACTTGTAATCCAGTTTTTTACACCATTTAAAACATAATGGTCTCCTTTATCGATAGCCGTTGTCCTTTGTGAAGTAGCATCGCTCCCCGCTTCTGGTTCTGAAAGGCAAAAACAACCAATCTCTTTACCTGAGGTAAGTCTAGGAATGTATTTTTGTTTTTGTTCCTCGCTACCATATTTTTCGAGACCCCATAAAACAAGTGAATTATTTACTGACATAATTACCGAACAGCTACTGTCAATCTTTGAAATTTCTTCCATTGCGATGACATAAGACAAGGTGTCCATTCCACTTCCTCCGTATTTTGAATTTGTCATCATACTCAGAAAACCCAAATCTCCCATTTCCTTTACAAGTTCAGTCGGATATTCCATAGAACTGTCTCTATCAATAACCCCTTCTTTTAATCGTGTGTTTGCAAATTCACGAGCTGCTTCCTTTACGCTGATGTGCTCCTCTTTTAATTTAAATATCATTTAAATGTTTTTGTTTTGTGTTGCTAATTTATTTTGACTTTTCTCTTATCAATCCTTCTTGGGCTACCGAGGCTATCAAATCTCCTTTTTTATTGAAAATACTTCCTCTGGCGAAGCCAAGAGAATTTGATGCACTAGGACTGTCCATAGCATAGAGCAGCCATTCATCAATTCTAAATTCACGGTGAAACCACAAGGCATGATCTAAACTGGTGTAAAAGACATTTTTTTTATTCAATTCTTCACGATGAGGAAAAGTGGCTGTGTTTAGCAAATTTAAATCAGAGGCATAAGCTAAGATTTGATGATGAATTGGAGTATCCTTGACATCCAATTCTTCTGAAGTTTTAAACCAAAGATTATCGAAAGGTGGTCCA
>Ga0206677_10001551_pt1 | contig 21144 bp, 20 predicted proteins | sample M130m12015metaG_FD_155475 | JGI IMG/M metagenome (GOLD analysis project Ga0206677, IMG submission 155475) | Ammonia-oxidizing marine archaeal communities from Monterey Bay, California, United States - M1 30m 12015 | ecosystem: Environmental > Aquatic > Marine > Intertidal zone | place: USA...
CCTTGGAGGTCGGGACGCTTCAGGCGCTGCTTGGTCCTGCGGGCTAAGGGCGCCGCAGCAATGCAATAGCCATCGCGAAACACGCCTTTTGGCGGCAATTGCATTTTGCATAGAGTTCATAAAGTATTAATTTTAAAACAACATATTAATTATTGGTTCTGATCTCGGCCGCCAGACCACAACACTCTGCCCGTTCGCGCGGCCCTCGTTTTGAGTTGAACTGGCGTTATTCAGAGGTCTTTATTTGTCCCCTATTCCGGGCCTATGGATCGTTGACGCCATACAATCAAACGCCGACCTTGATAGGGCGGGCGCCGGGCTTTGTCTTTAATCGAGTGTCGTTTCTCAATGATAACGGGTGCCAGCTTCGGAGCTGGAGATACGCGGCACCAAAGCTTTGACCAAATCGCGCATGTCGAGCGTACCGATAGGTTTTTTGTCGCCATCTAAGACGCGGTAGCGCAGGGCCGTGTCGCCACCGGACGCGGCGATGAGGCTTTCGAGGTTATCATTGGCCTGCACATCGCCGGCAAATTCACCCTCTGATAGTGGCTGCATGACCGACCGCACGCGCAAAACCCGTGCCCGGTTTATGTCAGAGACAAAATCTTCGATATACGGATCGGTCGGGTTCATCAAAATGCCCTGCGGTTCGCCCTGTTGCACCACGGCCCCATCTTTCAAGATTACCAGATGATCGGCCAGTTTAAGCGCCTCATCGAGATCATGGGTGATGAAAATTATGGTTTTTCTCAATTCAACTTGCAGTTCGAGAAGCAAATCTTGCATGTCTGTGCGGATGAGTGGATCGAGCGCGGAAAATGCCTCATCCATGAGCATGATGTCAGAATTTGAGGTTAACGCACGTGCAATGCCCACCCGTTGCTGCATTCCGCCGGACAATTGTGCCGGATAATGATCTTCGAATCCGCCAAGCCCCACACGCGCTAGCCAAGTTTTGGCTTCCCTCTCTTGATCTCGTGTTGGGAGACCTTTGACATCGAGTGCCATGGCGGCGTTCTGCAACACCGTCCGATGCGGCAGAAGCGCGAATTTTTGGAACACCATCGACATTTTGTCTTGGCGCATCTTCCGCAAATCGGTTGTCGAGAGGTTCATGACATCGACGCCATCCACCAAGATTTCACCATCTGTCGGCTCGATTAGGCGGTTGAGATGGCGGATCAAAGTGGATTTACCCGAGCCCGATAGCCCCATTACAACGGTGATTTCACCGGCCTGCATTTCGACGTTAATGTCTTGAAGGCCTAAAACATGTTTGTGGGTGGTCAAGAGCTCTTCTTTGCTCATGCCAGCTTTTACATGTGGCAGCACAGATTTGTCGTCATGGCCGAAGATTTTGTACAATCCGCGCAGGCTGACTTTTGTTGTTTGTGTCATATCCTCACCCCTCACATTTCATTCTTGGTGCGGTCGATGCGCGAGAGGGCCGCTTTTGAGGTGCGGTCCAGCATGACCGCGAGTAGAACGATACAAACTCCGGCCATTAGCCCAACGCCGAGCTCCAGATTGCGAATGCCGCGCAGAACGAGAACTCCAAGACCTGGCGCGGTAACCATGGAGGCAATTACGACCATGGCAAGGCTCATCATGATGGTTTGGTTAAGCCCCGCCATGATATTGGGGAGCGCCAAAGGCAGCTCAACTTTAGTGAGTTTTTGCCCCGGGCTCATGCCAAAGGCGTTGCCTGCCTCGACCACATCTTTGTCGACCAACCGGACGCCAAGATCGGTAAGTCGGATCACTGGCACAATGGCATAAAGAATGATCGCAATGCCGTAGAGCCGCGATTCTCCAATGGGAAAGAGGAAGATCAGCGGGATCAGATAAACGAAGGTCGGTAGGGTTTGCAGCAGATCTAAAACTGGGATAATTGCTTTTTGTAATCGATTGTATTTGGACATGGCGATGCCAATTGGGATGCCGAAGAGTGCGGATATAATGGTACAGACCAATATGACCGCGAAGGTTTGCATTGCCGGTTCAAAGTGATCCACAAAGGCAAAAAACGAAAGGCAGAACGCATTAAAGAGTAACACTGAAAGAGAGCGCGTCGAGAACCACACAGCCAACAAGATCAGGGCCATAATCAAGAACCAAGGGGCTGTCATAAAGAGGTAGAGCGTGCCATCAAGCATCCAGGACAGCGGCTGAGTGACCGGGTCTAAAACTGTACGCAACGCGGGGCGAATGGCGAGAAATCCATTCTCCAAGCCTTTAACCACATCGCGGGTCTGGCTGATTTGGCCGCAGGCTTTGTTCAATTCATCCAGTGATGGAAAGGCAAAATTCATGCCGGACTGAGGAGTGGCATTTCCGGTTTTAGCAAGCAGTTGTGCCATGGACATGGGGCCCTCTGAGGCGCCAGCATCGCACCATTTGCGCAAGCCGAACACGTTAAAGAGCCAATCGTAAGTGGCCATAGAAATGTCTCCCTGAGATCAAAATCCCGCAGACTGTGTTTGGTCTGCGGGATCAGTTTTTTATTAGTTGAGGATTGCGGCCAAATTGCCTTTTGCATCATCGCTCAACCAATTGCCCCACACGTCCTTATATGTAGTCAGAAAGTATACAGCTGCTTCGTCATAGGAGGCATTGTTATCCAAGCGCCAAGCCAAAACATCGCCCATCTGTGCGTTTGTGAACGCAACATTTTTGAGCAGGGCGGCAACATCTGGTTCACGCTCCATAAAGGCGCCAGAGACCGCTGTTACAACTTTGGCAGATGGATAGGCTGAAAATCCAGGGTTGGCGCAATCAACGTCACCGTTACAGCTATGCGCCTCTGCGTCATAGGCCGGCACTTCAACCCGGACCATTGGGTATTTTCCCAGTACTGCAGTTGGTGCCCAATAGTAGCCAAACCAAGGCGCCTTATCTGCATAGGCCGCAGCAATGGAGGTTTGCAGCGTTTCGCCAGAACCGTGTTGAAAGCGCTCCAGTCCTCCAGCTTGCGCGCCGGCAGCTTTGAGATTGTTGTTGTTGATTATGTCACAGGCCCAGCCGGATGGGCAGTCATGGAATTTGCCACCAACGGCTGCTGGATTGGCCATGATGCCGTCCCATGTTGTAAGCTCGGGATTTGATTCTGCTAGATAAGCTGGGATCCACCAGGCTTCAACGCCACCATCTGATAGAACATTGGTAAGCTCAACCAATTTACCCTCGGCGAGCAAAGGTTCGTAAGATGGGGTCGAATTGGCCCATACTTCGGTCAAAATATCAGGCTCACCAGTTTCGGCTAAAGAGGTCAGCGCCGGCACCGTTGAGGAGGGCACGACTTGCACATCGCAGCCATAGCCTTGGGTCATCAAGAAGTTTGCAACCGCAGTCACAACTGCGGATGAGGCCCAGTCCATTTCGGTGATAGATACTTTCCCGCAGCTTGCCGTGGCTGATGTGGCGCCTAGTGACAGTGCGAATGCGGCGGTTGCCGTCAACATTTTGAGTTTCATCTGTTTTTCCCTTTTATTTTTTGACGCATCGGCCGGTTCTCCAGCCTTTTGATCCATGCAGTATAGTCGCCAGCTTTTTGCTGTGGTCTGTTATCAGCTCTACTATGGATTCAACCTCCGTAATGGAACACAGTCAAGCGACACATCCAAGCCCAAATCCGTCAGAATTCTGAAGTATGGTTATTAAGGTCTTCTTTAAGTAGCACTTAATAGCCGCATTTCTGCTGCTATTTCCCGTGTCAAGACAAAGTGGCGCCCTGGATACTTGACTCGAAAGCCATTCGGCGGTGACTGTTGGTTTGGCACGCATAGTTGTCCATTCCGTGGTGACGAGACATGACTTATCCTCCTTTATCACAGGCCCGAGATACTCTGAATGTGCAGTGGTACAGATCCCCCATGCCGCAAGAGGTATTTCGTGGCCTCTCGCAGCGCAGCGACCTCAAGGGATGGAAACAGGCGGGTGGCCATTCGGCGCTCTTTGCGGGGACAGGCAGTTTTGTGTGGCTGTTTTGGGCACAGGAGCAATGGGCGGCTTTTGCCCTGGCCTTGTTTTTGCATGGCACCGTTGGCAGCTTTTTCTCGGGCACGGCACCCCACGAGCTGGGCCATGGCACGGTGTTTCGGACCAAGGTGTTAAATAAGATTTTCCTGTATATTTTTAGCCTATTGAGCTGGTGGAATCCGTTTGATTACGCCGCCAGCCATACATATCATCATAGATTCACGCTTCACCCTGAGGGGGATCGAGAAAATCTCTTGCCGCTGCACCCCAATACCGACAAGCTGTTTCTCCTACAGCTTTTCACCATCAATATCATGACCCAGCCGGGCCGCACTTTCGGAAAGGGTGGGCTAATTTCGACCCTGAGAGAGACCGTGCTTCATGCGTTTGGCCGCGTTGGCTCCACCGATATCTCCAGCAACGAGTGGCTCGACAGCCTCCATAAAGATCAACCCGATCAGCACAGGCGGGCGATTCAATGGTCGCGCCTTTTGCTTGTGTTTCACGGCGGGGTGTTTGTCCTGGCATGGGTGACGGGCCTTTGGATCCTGCCGATTGTTTTGAGCCTCTTCAATTTTATTGGCAATTGGCTGGGTTATTTTCTGGGTCTGCCGCAACATTGCGGTCTGCGTGAAAATGTACCGGACTTTCGAAAAACAGTGCGCTCCATGCGGCTGCACCCGATTTTGGAATTTCTGTATTGGCATATGAATTGGCATACCGAGCATCATATGTATGCTGGCGTGCCCTGTTATAATCTCAAGCAGCTGCACCATGCGGTGAAAGATGATATGCCCAAGCCACGAAGCTTGCTGGGGGCTTGGCGCGAGATGCTAGAGATTTGGGAGCGGCAGAAACGTGAGCCAAGTTACCAATTTGACACACCGCTTCCAGTCACGGCTCAAACGCGGCGCAAACGGGCAGCTGTGGCCGAGGAAGCGTCCATCGGAGATCTGGCACCAGAGGGGCTGCGCTAAAACTGGGCGACCGATTTTGGCGCATGTTTTGCCAAAGTGGACATTGGCTTAGCGCGTGGAACATCCTTTGATTTAAAACCTAGAGCATGTTTCTGGGATCAAATGTCACAAAACAGGCTCTAGGTCTCGTCATGCTCGCCCAAACCTGGCGCCGCGCGCAGCAGTTGCAGCTGGGCATCTGAAAATTTGATCGGGGTACGCACGCCGGGGATGCCTTCGGGAGTGACGCGCATCTGGCGGTGCAGGGTTTGTGGATCTTCCAGCGCTTCGGCGATCGTGTTGATGGGGCCGGAGGGCACGCCGGCGGCTTCTAACACCGGCAAGACATCCAATTTGCGCCAGTGGCTTAAAACTTCAATGATTTGCTCAACGGCCTCAGCGCGATGGGCCAGGCGAGCTGCGTTATCGGCGAATCTTGGATCAGTGATCCAATCTTCACGCTCTAAAGCGCGCGCGAGATTGTGAAATTGCCGGTTGTTGCCGCAAGCGATGACGATATGACCATCAGACACAGGAAACACTTGATAGGGCACAATGCTGGTATGGGCATTGCCCATCCGCTTTGGGCTTTTCCCTGTAGTGAGGTAATTGAGATTTTGATTGGCTTGCGCGGCCAGCATGCAGTCAAACAACGCCATATCAATGTGCTGCCCTTTACCGGTCCGAGCGCGTTGAGCCAGGGCGGCTTGGATGCCGATGACCCCGTAAAGCCCGGTGAAAACATCGGCAAAAGCCACGCCAACCTTTTGCGGCATACCCTCAGGCTCGCCGGTGATCTCCATGATTCCCGTCATGCCTTGAATCATAAAGTCATAGCCAGCCTTGTGGGCTCGCGGACCGTCTTGACCAAAGCCGGTGACAGAGCAATAAACCAGCTCGGGATTTTGTGGCGCCAAGGATGGATAGTCGAGGCCAAATTTCGCCAGCCCGCCGACTTTGAAATTTTCAATTAAAACATCTGCCGAGGCAATTAGCTCTTTGAGATAGGCCAGCCGGGCGGGATCATTGAAATCAACGGTGACCCCCTGTTTGCCACGGTTGGTACTGTGAAAATAGGCCGCAGAGCTGTCTGCGCCTTTGGTCACGTAGTTTGGACCCCATTTGCGCGTGTCATCACCCTCGGGGCTTTCCACTTTGATGACCTCAGCCCCTAAATCCGCCAGAGTTTGCCCTATCCAAGGGCCGGCCAAGACGCGGGCCAATTCAACAACTTTCAAACCTTCAAGCGGATACATTTAGCTTCCTTTGGACTTTCGCAATGTGCAATTTGGCGCTGGACTTTTCGAAGTATTTGGCATGCTTTTGAGGCTAAAGCATCTACTTTTTCGATTTAGGAGGCGAATGATTGGATAAGGAAGAGACAATGGGCCGTCCAATACGCTTTGCCATCAATGGATTTGGCCGCATTGGCCGTGCTGTGGCCCGGCAATGGGTGGAGCGGCAGGCAGATAGTTGCTTTGATCTGGTGGCGATCAATGACATCGCTCCCTTGGAAACCTGCGCCTACTTATTGGAGTTTGATAGTGTCTATGGCCCCATGGCGGGCTGTGTTGAGACCCGCTCCGACCGGTTGACTGTCAACGGACATGCGGTGCGCTTTAGCCAGTCTCCAGATCTAGCATCGGTGGATCTGACCGATGTTGATGTCGTCTTTGAATGCACCGGCAAAGCTGTGACCCCGCAATTTGCCACTGCGGGCTTGCGAGCGGGTGCGCGGCGCGTTTTGATCTCTGGCCCTTCTGAGTGCGCCGATGTGACCGTGGTCTTAGGCGCAAATGATCACGTCCTCCGCGGGCAAAGCATAGTTTCAAACGCCTCTTGCACCACCAATGCGCTGGCCCCATTATTGCGAATTTTGCACGAGGCCTATGGGGTGCGCGCCGGCCATATGACCACGATCCATTGTTACACAGGCAGTCAGCCAACCGTCGATGCCCCGCGCGGCCCGGCTCTAGAACGCAATCGCGCGGCCGCCCTGTCCATGGTGCCTACAAGCACCTCTGCGGCCATGTTGATTGATAAAATTCTGCCTGAGTTGGCCGGGCGGGTGAAAGGCTGTGCGGTGCGGGTGCCGACTGCTAGCGTCTCAGCCGTTGATCTAACCTGTCAAGTGGCGCATCCTACCCAGCAAGACGCACTGATTGAGCTTTTGCGACAAGCCCGGCCGGATGTCTTGGGCATGACCGACCGTCCTTTGGTTTCCTCAGATCTCAGGGCGCGCCACGAGAGTTTGGTTATTGCCGCCCCGCAGGTAGCGGTCATCGGGCAGGACTTACTGCGCATATTCGGATGGTATGACAATGAATGGGGATTTTCAGCCCGAATGTTTGATGTGGCTGCAAAAATAGCGCAAGAGTTGCTTCAAAATGAATCTAAAATTTCTGCGCCCCTTGTTCTACCCCGGACGCAATACTAAGACTCAACTAGCAAAGCGGCATTATGCCAGAAAAGACACTAGCGGGGGCACCTCATGAAAGATCCAATCGAAACCTATATGAACCTCGTCCCCATGGTCGTTGAGCAGACAAGCCGGGGCGAGCGGGCCTATGATATTTTTTCGCGTCTGCTTAAAGAACGGATCATCTTCGTGAATGGCCCGGTGCACGATGGGATGAGTACATTGGTGATTGCGCAACTTTTGCATCTGGAGGCGGAGAACCCAACCAAAGAGATCAGCATGTATATCAACTCCCCTGGCGGCGTTGTGACGGCTGGACTGTCGATCTATGATACGATGCAATATATCAAACCAAAAGTGAGCACACTCTGCGTCGGTCAAGCCGCGTCGATGGGCTCCTTACTGTTGACCGCAGGTGCTAAGGATATGCGGTTTTCCTTGCCGAATTCCTCCATCATGGTGCACCAGCCCTCTGGTGGTTACCAAGGCCAGGCCACCGATATCATGATCCATGCGGAGTTTACGCAAAAGTTAAAGCGCCGCTTAAATGAAATTTACGTCACCCATACAGGGCAAGACTACGATACGGTTGAGGCCGCGTTGGAGCGGGACAATTTCATGTCTCCTGAGGAGGCGCAGGCCTGGGGCTTGATTGACAAAATCGTCACCAATCGTGAAAAAGAGGCCTAATGGGCGAGATTAACCACTAAATCGCGGTTGTGGCATAATCTTTGCTGCCATAAGCTCCTCGTGATTTATAGACACTACGATTGGGACTGTCTCCACATAGGCAACCCAGCAACATTGAAGGTGAGACATGGCTGATAAAGCAAGCGGCGACGGGAAAAATACCCTATATTGCAGTTTTTGCGGTAAAAGTCAGCATGAGGTGCGCAAATTGATTGCGGGCCCTACGGTTTTTATCTGTGATGAATGTGTTGAATTATGCATGGATATTATCCGTGAAGAGACCAAAGCCAGCGGCTTGAAAACCTCTGAGGGTGTTCCAACGCCTTTAGAAATTTGTCAGGTTTTGGATGATTACGTCATTGGTCAGAGCCACGCCAAACGGGTGCTCTCGGTTGCGGTGCACAATCACTATAAGCGACTTAACGTTGCTGAAAAATCTGGTGATATTGAACTGGCAAAATCCAATATCATGCTAATTGGGCCAACCGGGTGCGGCAAAACTTTGCTGGCGCAAACTTTGGCGCGGATCTTGGATGTGCCGTTCACTATGGCGGATGCCACCACATTGACGGAGGCCGGCTATGTGGGTGAGGATGTTGAAAACATTATCCTCAAGCTGCTGCAGGCCAGTGAATATAATGTGGAGCGGGCGCAGCGTGGCATCGTCTATATTGACGAGGTTGATAAAATCACGCGCAAGTCTGACAATCCCTCGATCACCCGCGATGTTTCCGGTGAAGGGGTGCAGCAAGCTTTGCTGAAAATCATGGAAGGTACTGTGGCCAGCGTACCGCCGCAGGGCGGTCGTAAACATCCGCAGCAAGAATTCCTGCAAGTTGATACGACAAATATCTTGTTCATCTGTGGTGGGGCTTTTGCCGGGCTCGAAAAAATTATTGCCGCGCGTGGTAAAGGCACCTCGATTGGCTTTGGAGCGGATGTCAAAGAGAATGACAGCCGCGGCCTTGGAGAAATGTTTGGCGAGCTTGAGCCGGAAGATCTGCTGAAATTCGGGTTGATCCCAGAATTTGTAGGCCGTTTGCCAGTTATAGCGACCCTGACCGATTTGGATGAAGAGTCTTTGGTAATCATTTTGACACAACCGAAGAATGCATTGGTCAAACAATACCAACGGTTATTTGAGTTGGAAGACGTGACTTTGACCTTCACCCCAGAAGCCTTGGCGGCCATTGCCAAGCGGGCGATTGATCGCAAAACTGGGGCGCGGGGGCTGCGCTCGATTTTGGAAGATATTCTGCTGGACACTATGTTTGACCTGCCGGGGATGGACAGTGTTGCGGAAGTTGTGGTGAATGAAGAGGCTGTCACATCCGATGCCGCGCCATTGATGATTCACGCGGACAAAAAGCGTGAACCCGCGACAGCTGGTTAAGCAAACAGAAAATTGCAAAAGCGGCAGGATTTTGTTGAAAATTCTGCCGCTTTTGGTTTCAAAGGCTAGTAGTACTGGACCCTCGAGCCCATCTGGGGCATAGCTAATGCGAATTCGTTTTGGAGGTCCCTATGGGCATCGTCTCAACCCTATTGCGCGCCGCTACTTGGTGGAACGGGCAAACGTTAAATACGCAGCTGTTCACATGGCGCCGCGGCGTGAAGGTTGGCGAGGATGATGCGGGCAACATCTTTTATGAAACCAAGGATGGGGCCAAACGCTGGGTGATTTTCAATGGGGAAGCTGAGGCCTCTAGGGTGAGCCCTGATTGGCACGGATGGTTGCATCACACATGGGATGAACCCCCCACGCAGACACCATTGGCCCATAAAACATGGGAAAAACCACATAGAGCCAACCTCACTGGCACAGCAATGGCCCATGCCCCCGCAGGCTCTTTGCGACACGCCACGCCGCAGTCGATATCTGACTATGAGGCATGGGTTCCGGAGTGATCTGATGCGTGGTGCTTGGGCAGAATTTATCACTGGAACCTGTGTCCTGGTTTTGGCAATAGGCTTTGCCATAGTTGGGTTTCAGCGCGGTGGCTTTGGAGCATCCGCCGAATCATATGTTTTGAACGCCAGTTTTAGATCCCTCGAGGGGGTCACGGTCGGCACGGATGTGCGCTTGGCCGGGGTGACTGTGGGCAAAGTATCTGCCATTTCTCTGAACCCGGACAGTTTCCGAGCAGACATGCAAATTACTTTGGACGCCGGCTTGGAATTGCCCGATGACACCGCCATCATAATTGCTTCGGAGGGTTTGCTGGGTGGCAATTTTGTTGAACTTCAGCCGGGCGGATCACCTTTCAACTATGCCTCTGGTGATATGATTGTAGATACGCAGGGCTCGGTGAGCCTATTGAACCTGTTGATGAAATTTGCCTCTGGTGGTGACAAGTAATGCTGCGCCACTTTGCGGCCATCCTGTGTTTTTTGATGCCAGCTTTGGGGATGGCGCAGCAAGCGCGTGAAAACGGTGCTGCGGAATTGCACTGGCTAGATCGCACCACAGGCGCATTGCAAAGTATCGTCGTGGTGCAAGAGACCCCGGTTAAGCTTGGCCCGCTCGAAATCCGCCTGCATAGCTGTCGCTCTCCGTTAGGTGACGTGAGCCCAGAGGCCTTCGCGCTCGTGCAAATCACCGATTGGTCGCGCGATGAGACGCTGTTTATGGGCTGGATGGTGGCGTCGTCACCAGCGTTGAACGCTTTGGAACATCCGCGCTATGACCTGTGGGTTCTGCGCTGCAAGACCTTGTGAACATCGGGCAGTGGCTGATCGGTGATAGAGGCAGGCAAGACCAGCGCTTCTGCCAATCGGCTGCGATACAGGGCGCGGCTAATTTCAACCGCCCCCAGAGTTTGCAAGTGATCGGTGATAAATTGCGTGTCAAACAAGACAAAGCCGCAATTGCTGAGATGAGTGGTTAAAAAGGCCAAGGCCGCCTTGGAGCCATTGGTTTGACGTGAAAACATGCTCTCGCCGCAAAAAACACCGCCGATTGCAACGCCAAACACCCCGCCGAGAAGTGCGCCATTGTCCCAGACCTCGAGGCTGTGACAGCATCCCATCTCGTTGAGGGCTGTGTAATTGGCATGGAGGGTTGGGTTGATCCACGTTTCTTCGCGGTCAGCGCAATGGTGTAAAACACGATCAAAAGCGTGGTTCATCGTCGCTGTAATCTTATGATCGAGCAGAAATCGCCGCAAAGAGCGCGAGATGTGGAACCCATCCAGTGGCAAGATCCCACGCCGCTTGGGATCAACCCAAAATAGCTCGTCATCCTCGGCATTTTCCGCCATAGGGAAAATACCCTGGGAATAGGCATGCAGCATCAACTGCGGACTCACAGACTCCAAGCTCATTTAGCGTCGAACTTTTGCTCCAACCAATGCTCAAGCCAATGGATATTGTAGTCGCCCGAATTTACGGCCGCTTCTTGCAAAAGGGCGTGAAACAGCGGAATCGTCGTTTCAATCCCATCAATGATCAATTCCCCCAAAGCGCGCTCCAAACGGGCCAGAGCGGCTCTGCGGTCGGGTGCGTGGACAATCAATTTGCCGATCAAACTGTCGTAATTAGGTGGGATTGAATAGCCGTCATAGAGCGCGGAATCCATGCGCACTCCCAGCCCACCAGGGGCATGATAGGCGTTAATTTTACCCGGACGTGGGGAAAAGCCAGGAAAAGTCTCCGCATTTATGCGCACTTCAATCGCATGACCGTTGATTACGAGATCCTCTTGAGTGAAGGACAGATCGTGGCCTTCAGCGACGCGAATTTGTTCGCGCACGAGATCGACACCAAAGATGGCTTCGGTTACTGGGTGCTCCACCTGCAAGCGGGTGTTCATTTCAATGAAATAAAACTCACCCTTTTCATAGAGAAATTCAATCGTACCGGCACCAATGTAATTGATCCTTGCCACGGCATTGGCGCAGACCTCGCCGATGCGTGCGCGTTCGTCGGCGCTGATTGCCGGGCCTGGAGCCTCTTCGAATACTTTCTGGTGGCGGCGTTGCAAAGAGCAATCTCGCTCGCCCAGATGCACCGCGCGGCCTTTACCATCGCCGAACACCTGAATTTCGATATGTCGCGGTGTGGTGAGGTATTTTTCGATATAGACTTCGTCATTGCCAAAGGCCGCCTTGCCCTCCGAGCGGGCGGAGCTGAAGGCCGTTGGCATTTCCTCAGCGGAATTTGCCACTTTCATCCCGCGTCCACCACCGCCGGCAGTGGCTTTGATGATGACGGGGTAGCCAAACTCCTCCCCAATTTTCAAAGCAGCATCCAAATCGGGAACGCCGCCCTCCGAGCCTGGTACGCAGGGCACACCAAGGGCGCGCATCGTGTCTTTCGCGCTTATTTTATCGCCCATGATGCGGATGTGTTCCGCGGTTGGTCCGATAAAGTTGATATCGTGATCTTGCAGCGCCTGCACGAAGGTCGCATTTTCGGATAGGAAGCCATAGCCGGGATGAATGGCATCAGCGCCCGTAATTTCGGCCGCTGCGATGATGGAAGGGATGCTTAAATAGCTTTCCGAGCTTGAGGCGGGTCCAATGCAAACGGATTCATCGGCCATTCGCACATGCATGGCATCGCTATCGACCGTAGAATGCACAGCAACGCTGGCAATTCCCATTTCACGGGCGGCGCGGATCACGCGAAGGGCAATTTCGCCCCGATTGGCGACGAGAATTTTCTTGAACATTATTCGATAATTACCAAAGGAGACCCAAATTCGACAGCGGCGCTGTCTTCGACCAAAATACGCGTCACGGTTCCGGCCTTGGGTGCGGGGATTTGATTCATAGTTTTCATCGCTTCGATGATCAAAATCGTATCACCTTCTGACACTTTGGCGCCGACGGTGATGAAAGGTGGGCTGCCCGGCTCGGCCTGAAGGTAGACGGTACCGACCATGGGTGATGTCACCGCGCCTGGATGGGCGGCGGGATCTTCGATCGCGGCTGGCGCTTCTGCAGGGGCAGCTGGCGTGGTGGCGGCAGGCGCTGCTGCAGCGAGGGGAGCTACGGGCGCGGCAGCCATATGCACGACGTTTTGCGTCTTGGAAATACGGACATTGAGACTGTTGTCTTCGCCATAAAGGCGATTGACTTCGATTTCCGTCAAATCCTGCGCCGACAGCAATTCTGCCAGGGCTTGAATAAACACAACATCATTCTCATTTGGTTTTTTAGTCATTTTATCCCTTTTCGCGTCGGTTGGGCGCCTGATACCTCTTCATATATGGGAACTTGGGACAAAGTGGAAGAAGATCCTTATCTCAGGCCCGCGAAAACCCGCTCTCAAAAGTTCAAAGGCCAGCCAATTGTTATATTGGCCGGCCAGAGAGTTAAAATTTTACTATAATTTGTCTTGCTTTGTCTGCTTAGCTGCGGTTCATCCGATTTTCGATCAAATCATCTACGACAGAGGGATCCGCCAGCGTGGAGGTATCGCCCAGGGCGCCGAAATCATCCTCGGCCACTTTGCGCAGAATGCGGCGCATGATCTTGCCAGAGCGGGTTTTTGGCAGGCCTGGGGCCCATTGCAGCAAATCAGGAGAGGCAATGGGGCCAATTTCTTTGCGCACCCAATTGCGCAGCTCGACGCGTAGCTCTTCTGAGGGCGCTTCGCCGCTCATCAGGGTGACATAGCAGTAAATCCCCTGACCTTTGATATCATGAGGATAGCCAACCACCGCGGCCTCTGCGACCTTTGGATGAGCAACCAAAGCGCTTTCCACTTCTGCAGTGCCCATTCTGTGGCCAGATACGTTGATGACATCATCCACGCGACCTGTGATCCAGTAATAGCCATCCGCATCGCGGCGGCAGCCGTCACCTGTAAAGTAGTAGCCTTTGTAGTCGCTGAAATAGGCGGAAATGAAGCGGTCATGATCGCCCCAGACCGTGCGCATTTGGCCAGGCCAGCTGTCCTTGATACACAAAACGCCCTCGGCTTCGGTGTCCAGAATTTCTCGGCCAGTTGTCGGCTCCAAAATGACTGGCTGCACGCCAAAAAATGGCAGGGTGCAAGAGCCGGGCTTGGTGGAGATGGCGCCGGGCAGTGGGGTCATCAAATGCCCGCCTGTTTCGGTTTGCCACCATGTGTCGACGATTGGTGCTTCCCCTTTGCCAACCACATCGTTGTACCAGTTCCAAGCCTCTGGGTTGATCGGCTCGCCCACTGTGCCGAGCACTTTGATGGAAGAGAGGTCATATTTCTTAACAAATGCCTCCCCCTGACCCATCAGCGCACGAATGGCTGTTGGGGCTGTATAGAATTGATTGACCTTGTGTTTCTCGCAAACCGCCCAGAACCGACCTGCATCTGGATAGGTGGGTACACCTTCGAACATCAACGTTGTCGCGCCATTGGCCAAGGGGCCATAAATGATATAGCTGTGGCCTGTGACCCAGCCCACATCTGCGGTGCACCAAAAGACATCCCCGTCCTTATAATCGAAGGTGTATTGATGGGTCATGGAGGCATAGACCAGATAGCCGCCAGTCGTATGTACCACGCCTTTCGGCGCACCGGTTGAGCCGGAAGTGTATAGAATAAACAGCGGATCCTCAGCATTCATCGGCTCTGGCGCACAGTCAGCCGAGGCCTGCGCCATGACTGCTGCATAGCTGTGATCACGGCCAGCTTTGTTTGGAAGATCCGCGCCGGTGCGCTCAACCACCAAGGTCGTGACATCACCGGAAATTTCCAGCGCCTTGTCCACATTGGCTTTGAGCGGTGTGGCCTTACCGCCGCGTGGTGCTTGGTCAGCGGTGACGATCAGTTTGGCCTCGCAAGCGGTGATACGGGCCGCCAAAGCTTCTGGGGAGAAGCCGCCAAAGACGATGGAATGCACGGCGCCGATCCGATTGCAGGCCAACATCGCGTAGGCGGCCTCTGGTATCATGGGCATATAGAGCACGACGCGGTCGCCCTTGCGCACCCCCAGTGATTTATAGACATTGGCGAGTTTGCAAACTTCTGTGTGCAGCTGCGCGTAGGTGATATGCGCGCTATCCTCCGGGTTATCGCCTTCCCAGATGATGGCGGTTTGCGTGCCGCGTGTGGCCAGGTGGCGGTCAATGCAATTGGCGCTGACGTTTAACACGCCATCTTCATACCATTTAACCGAGACGCCCGAATGCTCGAAGGTGGTGTTTTTCACCTTTGTGTAAGGGGTCATCCAATCGAGCCGTTTGCCCTGCGCGGCCCAGAAGGCGTCTGGATCTGCGATTGAGGCGGCATACATGACCTCATAGGTTGCTTTGTCAGCATGGGAAGATGCCGCAAATGCAGCTGCGGGGGGATAAATAGTATCAGCCATAGGTGCAATCTCTCTGTAATTTAGCGTCTAAGAAGGCGCAGGGGGTAAACCCCTCCGCCTGGGCCATTAGATGGCCAAATATTCAGCGCGCAATTTTTCATCGTCCAAAACAGCCTGCGCAGAGCCGTCATAGACAACTGTTCCGGTGTCTAGAATGACGGCACGATCTGCCAACTTCAAGGCTGCCACGGCATTTTGCTCCACAATTACCGTGGTGATACCCTGCTCGCGGATGTGGCTCAGTGTTTTGGCAATCTCTTGCACAATCACCGGGGCCAGCCCCTCATAGGGTTCATCTAGCAGCAGGATCTTGACCTGACGAGCCAAGGCTCGGGCGATGGCTAGCATTTGTTGCTCGCCGCCCGACAGGGTGACGCCCTCTTGTTTGCGGCGCTCTTCAAGCCTTGGGAAGAGCTCGTAAATCTGATCTAAAGACCAACCAACGGGAGGGGCGATTTGGGCCAGTTTGATGTTTTCTTCAACCGTCAGGCCTTGGATGACACGACGATCTTCTGGCACGAGACCAAGCCCCGCGCGAGAGGCTTCGAAACTGGCCATCGCGTGCAGCGGATCCCCATCAAGCCAGATCTCGCCCTGGGTGACCTGTGGATCGCCAGTGCGTGCAATGGCGCGCAATGTAGAGGTTTTACCGGCGCCGTTTCTGCCCAGAAGAGCAAGAATTTCGCCCTCATTGATCTCAAAGCTGACGCCCTGCACGATATAGCTTTCGCCATAGTAGGCATGAATGTCACGGACCGAGAAGTAGGCAGGTGTGTCTGAAAGTGTCATCGCGGCCACTCCTATACTTGGGCTTCGCCGAGGTACGCTTCGCGCACTTTCGGGTGGCCTTTGATATTTTCTGGCGTTTCTTCAACCAAAGGGGTGCCCTGCGCCAAAACGGTGATGCGTTCCGCCAGCGAGAAGACCACATGCATATCATGCTCGATGATGGCAATTGTGATGTCGCGCGTGTCGCGGATCTGCTTGAGAAGATCGATGGTGTTGTTTGTATCGGCGCGGGCCATACCTGCGGTTGGCTCATCCAGCAACAACAGTCGTGGTTCCTGCGCAAGACACATTCCGATCTCAAGCCGGCGCTTGTCGCCGCGTGACAGGCTGGCTGAATGCATGTGGCGTTTGTCGGCCATATTCATGTCTTCCAGCGCATGCATCGCGTGCTCAATAATGTCTTTTTGGTTGCGCACCGCTGAGAAGGCCGTCATGGAGAATGACCCATCGCGTTTGGCAAAGCAGGGGATCATCATATTTTCCATAACGGTCAGATCGCCGAAGATTTCAGGGGTTTGAAACACCCGTGAAATGCCCATTTGGTTAATTTCATAGGGCGTGCGGCCGAGCACAGATTGCCCATCAAACATCACTGATCCCGTATCTGGGATCAGCTTGCCTACCAGACAATTGAGCAAGGTGGATTTGCCGGCGCCATTTGGACCGATAATGGCATGAACTGTTTGTTCCTGCACGCTGAGGTTTACATTCCCCAAGGCCTGCAGGCCTCCGAAGCGTTTGTTGACGCCTTTGACTTCAAGGATACTCATTCGTCTGTCTCCTATTCTGCCGGCGTTTCATCGGAAGGCGCATCGGCCTTCTTGCGATTAAACAGCTTGCCAATGCGCTGCCCACCTTCGACCAATCCGCCTGGAAGGAAGATGATCACCATCATGAACAACAAGCCCAAAGTCAGATGCCAGCCCTTGCCTACGAAAGGGTGAATCAGCGTAACCATAATGTCTTCAAAGCCATCAGGCAGGAAGGACAGCCACTCATGCAGAACGCTGTCGTTGATTTTGGACAGGATATTTTTGAAATATTCGTTGAATCCTGCGCCCAGGATGGGACCGATCAAGGTGCCAATTCCACCCAGGATTGACATGATGACGATCTCTCCCGAGGCGGTCCAGTGCATACGCTCCGCGCCAGCCAAAGGATCCATACATGCCAGCAATCCGCCTGCAAGCCCAGCGTACATGCCGGAGATGACAAAGGCCATCAATGTATAGGGCCGTGTGTTCAGACCTGTGTAGTTGAGCCGCTCTTGGTTCGATTTGACGGCCCGCAGCATCAGCCCGAAAGGAGAGCGAAAGATGCGAATGGAAATATAAAAGGCCAGCAGTAAGAACAATCCAGACAGGTAATAGCCAGCATTGAGCGTGAAATCCCAATTCCCGACCAACAGGTGGGTTTCTGACCGCATTGACAGGCCGAAAAGATGTGGGAAATTCGGATCTGTGGCGCCCAAGAGGACCTGTGGATCAGAGTTATAAACCTGCAAACCTGTTTCCCCATTGGTGAGGTTGTAGCTCGAAGATGGGTTGCCCAAGACCGAATAGGCCATATTGAACATCATCTGGGCCAGCGCGAGTGTGAGGATTGAAAAATAAATTCCAGAGCGCCGCAGGCTGACGTATCCCACGGCCAGTGAGAAAAGCCCGCTGACTGCGATGGATAAAAGAATGGCCGGGATGATGTCATAGCCGAGCAACTTAAACATCCAGACCGCGGCATAGGACCCTGCGCCCAGAAAGGCTGCATGTCCGAAAGAGAGGTAGCCCGTCAGGCCAAAAAGGATGTTAAACCCAATAACCAAGATGCCGAAAATTGCGAAGCGCTGCATCAGGTCGGGATATCCTGCGTTGAACATTTGCGCCATGGCTGTTCCCTCGGGAAAGGGATTGAGCACGAAGGGCGCGAGAATCACCATCACTGTTACGATCAGCAATAGGGTGAAGTCTTTTTTTTCTAAACCAAGCATATTCTCAATCCTCCATCACGCCTTTGCGCCCCATAAGGCCGCGCGGACGTACTAGGATAACAATGATTGCCATTAAGTAGACAATGATTTGGTCGATGCCCGGAAGGATGTTTTTCACTTCGTTCATCGAAGCAAAGCTCTCTACAATTCCCAGCAAAAAGCCGGCCAGAACCGCGCCTGGCAGCGAACCCATGCCGCCCACAACCACAACCACGAAGGACAGGACCAAAAGTTCTACACCGATATCATAGGTCGGAGGGGTGATCGGCGTGTACATCACGCCCGCAAGTCCAGCAACCGTGGCGGCTATGGCGAAGGTGATGGTGAAACGTTTGTCGATATCAATGCCCAGTAGGCCTACGGTTTCGCGATCTGCCATGCCAGCGCGCACAACCATCCCAAAGGTGGTGAATTGTAAGAAGGCAAACACGCCGCCGATGATCACGGTCGAGAAGAGGAAATAGACCATTCGCCAATAGGGATAGGCGATAGCATTGGCGTCAAATCCCAGCCAAATTCCAAGATCCATAGTCCCGATAAAAACATCAGGCGGGGCGGTTTGGATGGGGTTTGCGCCGTAGAAAAACTTGATAATTTCCTGTAACACAATGGCTAAGCCGAATGTCACCAGGATTTGATCCGCATGAGGCCGTTTGTAGAAATGCTTAATCAAGCCACGTTCCATAATCACGCCGACCAACAGCATGATGGGAATGGCCAGTAAGATTGCCAAAGGCACTGACCAATCGGTCATCCAAGCAGCCGGACCTGCGCCGAACCAATGTTCCAAATACGTGGTTTTGATCGTGGCCGGATTGCCCAAAAAATCCACTTTCGTCGGATCGGTGGTCGCAAAGCTGATCGAAAAAATTCGGTTCAATGTAACGGCGCAGAACGCTCCGATTACAAATAGCGCACCGTGCGCGAAGTTCACAACACCGAGCGTGCCGAAGATTAAAGTCAGGCCAAGTGCTATAAGCGCATAGGCTGAACCTTTGTCTAAGCCGTTCAGGATTTGAAGAATGATGGCGTCCATGGTCCCCACCTGCGGGTTATCTATTTATTGGAAAATAGGGTACGCTTTTGCGCACCCTAATTGCGTGGTTGTGCAGAGATGACAGGCACCTCTGCACGCTTTTATTTAAGCACCTGGGTTACATGCGCCCAAGTCCCCACCGGCAAACATTGGGTGATCTGGAGCGTATTTTACTTGCTCCATTGGTGTCACTTCAACGATTTCCAGAAGGTCAAACTCGGATGTTGGGTTCTCTTTACCCTTCACAACCAGCACGTCTTTGAAGCACTGATGATCGTCGGCGCGATACAATGTTTTACCATTACCCAGACCGTCGAACTCAAAACCTTCCAAGGCTTCACCGACACCACATGGATTGAATGTGCCAGCGCGGTTACACGCATCTGCATAGAGCAGAGTTTGACAATATACGGTGTGTGCCGCCTGTGAAGGAGGGAAGCCGTATTTTGTGCCGAAGGATTTAACAAAGGCTTTGGAGCCTTCGTCTTGCAAGGACCAGTGCCAGTTCGTCGAGCCAAAGATGCCCTTCACGTTGGCGCCCGCACCCTTCGCCATCAGGCGAGAGTACAGCGGAACGATGATTTCAAAGTTCTTGTTGTTCACAACTTTGTCGCGCAGGCCAAACTGAACAGCGTTCGTCAAAGAGTTCACCATGTTCCCGCCGTAGTGGTTCAGAACCAAAACATCCGCACCAGAATTCAGCACTGGGGCAATGTAAGAGGAGAAGTCTGTCGCTTTGAGCGGTGTGCGCACTTTGTTAACAGTATTCCATCCCATAGCCTCAGTGGCTGCAGCGATGGATTCTTCTTGTGTCCAACCCCAAGTATAGTCAGCGGTCAGGTGATAGGCGTTCCGGTCGCTGCCGTAACGAGCCTGAAGCACAGGTGCCAACGCTGCCGCAGACATGTAACCGTTGAAGAAGTGACGGAAGCCATTTGCTTTTTTGTCTTTACCTGTCGTGTCATTGGAGTGGGTGAGACCCGCCATGAAAATCACGCCAGCTTCTTGGCAGAGACCCTGTACCGCAATAGCAACACCAGAAGAAGAACCGCCTGTGATCATTACGGCGCCGTCTTTTTCGATCATGGATTTGGCAGAGGCACGCGCCGCGTCGGATTTGGTTTGCGTATCACCTGTTACATATTCGACTTTCTTGCCCAGGATGCCGTTACCTTCCAGAGTTTTTGAAGAGAAGGTACTGAGCATGCCGCCGTCGCCTTCACCATTGAGGTGCTCAACGGCCAGCATGTAAGCGCGCAGCTCGTCGGCACCTTCGTCAGCATAGGCGCCGGTCTGGGGAACGTTGAAGCCCAAGGTGACTGTGCTACCAGTTGGCGCATTGGTGTAACCGCTGTGGCTTCCTGCGGTCAAAATTGTCGGCAGTGCCAATCCAGCGCCAGCAGCGGCTCCGGTTTGCAACACGTTACGACGGGTCAGAATTGATTTAGACATTGAAGTCCTCCCGATTGAATAAAGGGGCCCACTCTTTTTATGCGGTTCCCCCGAAAACACACTTCACAGTGTTGCGCTAGTTTCGCTCTTTGATGAATTGTTGTGCAACGTTGGTCTTGTTTTGCACAAATATTTTGTAAATTATTGCACGGATACTTGATAAAAACTGTAAATAAATTTACAAAACCTTGAGAGCCGTCCAAGGTTTATGAGAAAATCGCCAAGGAAGTCTGAGATGGAGCGTAATGCCTTTGCCGGCAACCGGATACGCGAAAGGCGTTTGGCGCTTGGGTTGCGTCAGGCCGAGGTGGCTCTGCGCGCGGGAATTTCTGGCTCCTACCTCAACCTGATTGAGCATAACAGGCGCCGCATTGGTGGCAAAGTTCTGTTGAGTATCGCGGCGGCGTTGGACATTGAGCCTGGCGCGCTGGCACAGGGGGCCGAAAAACGTCTGGTCACCAGCCTGCGCGATGCGGCCATTGCGCGGCCCGATGTGGAGGTTGATCTTAGCCAGTTAGAAGATTTTGCAGATCGCTTTAC
>Ga0206677_10001554_pt1 | contig 21090 bp, 14 predicted proteins | sample M130m12015metaG_FD_155475 | JGI IMG/M metagenome (GOLD analysis project Ga0206677, IMG submission 155475) | Ammonia-oxidizing marine archaeal communities from Monterey Bay, California, United States - M1 30m 12015 | ecosystem: Environmental > Aquatic > Marine > Intertidal zone | place: USA...
ATATTTTAGAAATTTTTGATCTTGCAGAAGAGATTAAAGTATCTAAAACAGGAATCAAAAAAGTGTTAGGTCGAAAATTAGCTGCACGTGTTTTAAAAACATGGCACGAGGATTTTGTTGACGAAGATACAGGTGAGGTAATCTCCATCGAGCGTAATGAAATCATTATTGATCGTGATACCATTCTTGAAAAAGAACATATTGAAGAAATTTTAGAGGCAAGCGTCAAAACAATTTTGCTTCATAAAGTAGATGCTCACATGTCTGACTATGCGATCATATACAATACCTTACAAAAAGATCCTACCAATTCCGAAAAAGAAGCGGTTGAGCACATCTACCGACAGCTACGTAATGCTGAACCACCAGATGAAGATACAGCTCGAGGAATCATCGATAAATTGTTTTTCTCTGATCAACGTTACAACTTAGGGGAAGTAGGACGTTATAGAATGAATAAAAAACTTGGTTTAGACGTGGAAATGGACAAGCAAGTTTTAACCAAATTAGACATCATTACCATCATCAAATATTTGATTGAGTTGATCAATTCAAAAGCTGAAATTGATGATATTGACCACTTATCCAACCGTCGTGTTCGAACTGTGGGGGAACAATTATCTTCTCAGTTTGGAGTGGGTCTAGCGAGAATGGCGAGAACAATTCGTGAGCGTATGAATGTTCGAGACAATGAAGTTTTTACTCCTATTGACTTGATCAACGCAAAAACACTTTCCTCAGTAATCAACAGTTTCTTTGGAACTAACCAGTTGTCTCAGTTTATGGATCAAACCAATCCATTAGCAGAAATTACGCACAAGCGACGTCTATCTGCACTTGGACCTGGTGGACTCTCAAGAGAAAGAGCTGGATTTGAGGTTCGAGATGTACACTACACACACTATGGTAGATTGTGTCCTATTGAAACACCAGAAGGACCAAACATTGGTTTGATCTCATCATTAGGGGTATTTGCTAAGGTGAATAACCTTGGATTTATTGAGACTCCTTACCGTAAGGTTGAAAATGGAGTAATCAATCTTAAAGAAACAATTTACTTAAGTGCTGAAGAAGAGGAAAACCAATTAATCACTCAAGCAAACGTAAATTTCGACAAAGCAGGAAAAATTCTTGATGACAAAGTAATTGCTCGTGATCAAGCAGATTTTCCAGTTGTAACTCCAGACCAAGTAAATTATACGGATGTTGCGCCCAACCAAATTGCATCGATTTCTGCTTCTTTGATTCCCTTCTTAGAGCATGATGATGCAAACCGTGCATTGATGGGATCAAACATGATGCGTCAGGCTGTTCCTTTATTACGCCCTGAGGCTCCTATTGTTGGAACTGGTTTAGAAAAGCAAGTGGCATCAGATTCTCGTGTGTTAATCAATGCAGAGAATGATGGAGTTGTAGAATATGTAGATGCAAATAAAATAACCATCAAATATGATTTCTCTGAGAAAGATGATTTGATCAGTTTTGACGGAGATACAAAATCATACAACTTGATTAAGTTTAGAAAAACGAATCAAGGTACCTGCATTAACTTGAAACCAATTGTTCAAAAAGGGGATCGAGTTACTGAAGGTCAGGTATTATGTCAAGGTTATGCTACTGAAGCAGGAGAATTAGCTTTAGGTAGAAACTTGAAAGTAGCCTTTATGCCTTGGAAAGGATATAACTTTGAGGATGCGATTGTAATCTCTGAAAAGGTAGTTCGCCAAGATATTTTTACATCAATCCACATTGATGAATATTCATTAGATGTTCGTGATACTAAATTAGGTACGGAGGAATTGACCAACGATATTCCTAATGTTAGCGAAGAAGCGACAAAAGATCTTGATGAAAACGGAATGATTCGTATTGGAGCAGAAGTAAATCCTGGAGATATTCTGATCGGGAAAATTACCCCCAAAGGAGAATCAGATCCAACACCAGAAGAAAAACTACTACGTGCCATCTTTGGTGATAAAGCAGGAGATGTGAAAGATGCTTCTTTAAAAGCACCACCATCACTTCGTGGAGTTGTGATTGACAAGAAACTCTTCACACGTTCAGTAAAAGACAAGCGTAAACGTAATCAAGATAAGCAAGAGTTAGATGCATTAGAAGATGTATTTGACCTAAAGTTTGATGACTTAAAAACCGTTTTGGTAGAAAAACTATTTACCATTATAAACGGGAAAACATGTCAAGGAGTTCAAAATGATTTAGGAGAAGAAGTTTTACCAAAAGGTAAAAAATACACTTTGAAATTACTAACCGGAGTTGAGGATTATACTCACCTTACTAAAGGTTCATGGACTACTACAGCAGAAACAAATGAATTGATCGCCGATTTGATTCACAATTACAAAATCAAAGAAAACGATCTACAAGGTGCATTGCGTCGTGAGAAATTTACGATCAGTGTAGGAGATGAGTTACCTGCTGGAATCAAAAAGTTAGCTAAAATTTATATCGCCAAAAAGCGTAAGCTTAAAGTAGGGGATAAGATGGCAGGACGTCATGGAAATAAAGGGATTGTTGCACGTATTGTACGTGAAGAAGAAATGCCTTTCTTGGAAGATGGAACGCCAGTTGATATAGTATTGAACCCACTTGGAGTACCTTCTCGAATGAATATTGGTCAGATCTATGAAACTGTTTTAGGTTGGGCAGGTCAGAATTTAGGAGAGAAATATGCAACGCCAATATTTGACGGAGCAACCATTGAGGAGATTAATGCACTGACAGAAAAAGGTAATGTTCCTTTATATGGACATTCTTATTTGTATGACGGTGGAACAGGAGAACGTTTTGATCAGCCTGCAACAGTAGGGGTTATCTATATGTTAAAATTAGGACATATGGTAGATGACAAAATGCACTCACGTTCTATTGGACCGTACTCTTTAATTACGCAACAACCTCTAGGGGGGAAAGCGCAATTTGGAGGACAACGTTTTGGAGAAATGGAAGTATGGGCATTAGAGGCTTATGGAGCATCAAGTACACTACAAGAAATTTTGACGGTTAAATCTGATGATGTAATAGGAAGAGCAAAAACCTATGAATCTATAGTTAAAGGGGATACCTTGCCAGAGCCTGGTTTACCTGAATCTTTTAACGTGTTAATGCACGAATTAAAAGGACTTGGACTCGACATTCGATTGGAAGAATAATTTAATTTAAGACGACATTTAGCAATGGCTAGAAATAACGAAATCATTACCCAGAAAAAATTCAATAAAATTGCAATCGGTTTAGCTTCTCCAGAAGTAATTCTTGGGAACTCTCGCGGGGAAGTCCTTAAACCTGAGACCATTAATTATAGAACCCACAAGCCGGAACGTGATGGATTGTTTTGTGAGCGTATTTTTGGACCTGTAAAGGACTATGAATGTGCCTGCGGAAAATACAAACGTATACGTTACAAAGGAATCGTATGTGACCGATGTGGTGTAGAAGTTACCGAAAAGAAAGTAAGACGTGATCGCGTTGGACACATTAATCTTGTGGTTCCTGTTGCGCATATTTGGTATTTCCGTTCGCTCCCTAATAAAATAGGATACTTATTAGGATTGCCTTCCAAGAAATTGGATATGATCATCTATTACGAGCGTTATGTAGTCATCCAGCCTGGGATTGCCAAAAACGAAGAAGGTGAGCCACTTCAGCCAATGGATTTCTTAACAGAGGAGGAATACCTCAATGTAATGGAACAAATTCCTGCTGAAAACCATTACAAAGAAGATAGTGATCCAGATAAATTCATCGCCAAAATGGGTGCTGAATGTTTGATCGAATTACTTTCTAGAATTGACTTAGAGGCATTGTCGTATGAATTACGTCACAAAGCCAATAATGAAACATCTAAACAACGTAAAACAGAAGCATTAAAGAGACTTCAGGTAGTTGAAGCGTTCCGTGATGCCAATGAGCGTGGTGAAAACCTTCCTCAATGGATGATCATGAAAGTGGTTCCTGTTATTCCACCAGAATTACGTCCTTTAGTTCCTTTAGATGGAGGTCGTTTTGCAACCTCTGATTTAAATGACTTATACCGACGTGTGATCATCAGAAATAACCGTCTAAAGCGTTTGGTGGAGATCAAAGCACCTGAGGTAATTCTTAGAAATGAAAAACGTATGTTGCAAGAATCTGTAGATTCTTTATTTGACAACACACGTAAATCTTCAGCTGTTAAAACAGATTCCAATAGACCTTTAAAATCCCTTTCTGATTCCTTAAAAGGAAAGCAGGGACGTTTTCGTCAAAACTTACTTGGAAAACGTGTGGATTATTCAGCACGTTCAGTAATTGTTGTTGGACCTGAATTAAAATTATTTGAATGTGGATTGCCAAAAGATATGGCAGCCGAATTATACAAACCCTTTATCATTCGTAAGATTATAGAAAGAGGAATTGTAAAAACGGTTAAATCTGCTAAAAAGATTATAGATCGTAAAGAGCCTGTGGTTTGGGATATTTTAGAGAATGTTCTGAAAGGACATCCTGTTCTACTTAACCGTGCTCCCACTTTACACCGTTTAGGAATTCAGGCATTTCAGCCTAAATTAATTGAAGGGAAAGCGATTCAACTACATCCTTTGGTATGTACTGCATTTAATGCTGATTTTGACGGGGATCAAATGGCTGTTCACTTACCACTTGGACCTGAAGCAATTTTGGAATGTCAACTTTTAATGTTGGCTTCTCACAGTATTTTGAACCCTGCCAACGGTTCTCCAATTACAGTACCTTCTCAAGACATGGTTTTGGGTCTGTATTATATGACGAAAGCTAGAAAATCTACTGCCAAACATAAAGTTAAAGGTGAAGGTTTAATATTCTATTCTACTGAAGAAGTTCACATTGCTTATAATGAAAAGCGTGTTGAACTTAATGCGACGATCAAGATCAGAGCAAAAGATTTCAATGAAGAAGGTGAACTTGTTTATCAAATCATAGATACTACCGTAGGACGTGTATTGTTCAACGAGGTGGTGCCTGAACAAGCCGGTTTCTTTAATGTTGTATTGACTAAGAAAAACTTACGTGAAATCATTGGTGATATTTTAAAAGTAACTAGCGTTCCAGAAACGGCTGACTTTTTAGATAAAATCAAAGGGATGGGATATGGGTTTGCATTTAAAGGTGGATTATCCTTCAGTTTAGGAGATATCATCATTCCGCCAGAAAAATTGACAATGATCGATGAGGCCAATACACAAGTAGATGGAATTATTGGAAATTATAATATGGGATTAATCACCAATAACGAACGTTATAATCAGGTGATTGATATCTGGACTTCAACCAATGCACAATTGACTGAATTAGCGATGACACGAATAAGTGAAGACCAACAAGGATTTAACTCAGTGTTTATGATGTTAGATTCTGGAGCTCGTGGATCTAAAGAGCAAATTAGACAGTTGACAGGAATGCGTGGTTTGATGGCCAAGCCTAAGAAGTCAAATGTTGGAGGTGGAGAGATTATTGAAAATCCAATTCTTTCAAACTTTAAAGAAGGACTTTCTATCTTAGAATACTTTATTTCAACACACGGAGCTCGAAAAGGTCTTGCAGATACAGCATTGAAAACAGCTGATGCAGGATACTTAACACGTCGTTTACATGATGTTTCACAAGACGTTATTGTGAATCACGAAGACTGTGAAACCTTGCGTGGTGTTGAAATAAAACCACTCAAAAAGAACGAGGAAATTGTTGAGACTCTAGGAGAACGTATTTTAGGTCGTGTTGCACTCCAAGATATCGTTGATCCAAGAACTAACGATATAATCGTTGAAGCAGGACAAGAAATCTTAGACCCACATGTGAGTCTTGTTGAAAATAGTCCTATCGAATCTGTAGAGGTTCGTTCTCCGTTAACCTGTGCCGCTAAAAAAGGTATTTGTGTTAGATGTTACGGACGAAACTTGGCTACCGGAAAAATGGTGCAAAGAGGAGAAGCCGTAGGAGTTATTGCTGCACAATCTATTGGAGAACCTGGAACACAGTTGACCCTTAGAACTTTCCACGTGGGAGGGGTAGCAGGAAACATTTCTGAAGAAAACAAGCTTCTTGCAAAATTTGATGGTATTGCAGAAATCGAAGACTTGAAGACAGTTCAAGGAAAAGATAGTGATGGAAATGGGGCTGAAATTGTGATTTCTAGGACTTCTGAAATTAAAATTTTAGATGCCAATACTAAGAGTGTACTAAGTACAAACAATATTCCTTATGGTTCATCCCTACATATTAAAAACGGTTCCAAAATTAAAGAGGGAACTGTTGTATGTAAGTGGGATCCATTTAACGGTGTGATTGTGTCTGAATTTACAGGTAAAATCATCTTTGAAAATATTGAACAAGGAGTAACCTATCAAGTAGAAATTGATGAACAAACTGGATTCCAAGAAAAAGTTATTTCTGAATCTAGAAACAAAAAAGTAATCCCAACCTTATCTATTTCAGATAAGAAAGGAAACATTTTACGTTCGTACAACCTACCTGTAGGTGCTCACCTTATTATCAATGATGGAGATCAAATTGAAGAAGGTCAAGTATTGGTTAAAATTCCAAGAAAATCTGCTAAGTCTGGAGATATTACAGGAGGTTTACCACGTGTAACCGAATTGTTCGAAGCACGTAATCCTTCAAATCCGGCAGTAGTCTCTGAAATTGATGGAGTAGTTTCCTTTGGTAAGATCAAAAGAGGTAACCGTGAAATCATTGTAGAATCTAAGTTTGGAGATATTAAGAAGTATTTGGTAAAACTTTCCAATCAGATTTTAGTTCAAGAGAATGACTTCGTAAAAGCGGGAATGCCATTGTCAGATGGATCCGTAACACCTTCCGATATTTTATCAATCAAAGGACCTTCTGCAGTACAACAGTACTTAGTGAATGAAATTCAAGAAGTATATCGTTTGCAAGGAGTGAAAATTAACGATAAGCACTTTGAAGTAGTAGTACGTCAAATGATGCGTAAAGTTCGAATTCAAGATCCGGGAGATTCTATTTTCCTAGAAAACCAATTGGTATTCCGTTACGACTTCATTCAAGAAAATGATACACTTTATGGAATGAAGATTGTTGAGGAAGTAGGAGATTCTGAAAATTTAAAACAAGGACAAATTGTTTCAGCTCGTCAGCTAAGAGATGAAAATTCATTGTTAACCAGAGAGGACAAACAGTTGGTTGTTGCCCGTGAAGCTGTTCCAGCTACTGCTACTCCTGAGTTGCAAGGGATTACAAGAGCTTCACTACAAACTAAATCCTTCATATCTGCGGCCTCGTTCCAAGAAACGACCAAAGTATTGAATGAAGCAGCGGTAAGTGGTAAAGTTGATTTCTTGGAAGGCTTAAAAGAGAATGTAATTGTAGGACATAAAATTCCTGCAGGTACCGGACTTAGAGCGTATAACAATGTTCTTGTAGGATCAAAAGACGAATACAAGAGTCTTTTAATCGATAAAGAAGAAGAGATAAGTTTCTAATTATGAGTGATAAAAAAGACCCTAAAGACCAACAGCTGAATATCTCAATAGATGAGAATATCGCAGATGGTGTCTATTCAAATTTAGCCATCATCAATCATTCTGCTGCTGAATTTATTGTTGATTTTATCACCGTAATGCCAGGGGCACCGAAGGCGAGAGTAAAATCTCGTGTTATCTTAACGCCAGAACATGCCAAACGCTTTCATAAAGCACTAGGGGACAATATTAAGCGTTATGAAGCTGCCAATGGTTCCATTACAACTAATGAGCCTCCACCGATACCGCTCAATTTTGGGGCTGCTGGAGAGGCATAAATAAAAAAAACCGCAATGAAGATTGCGGTTTTTTTGTTTCTTGGATTTTGATAAATTAAAACTCTGAGGTATTATGAAACTGAATATCTCGGTATTTATCCTGTGTCATTTGGAGAGAAAAAGCGGAGTCGGCAAAGAAAACTAATTTTCCACTTTTGTCTTTTGCCAAGAACTTTTGTTTGATACGTTGAAACTCCTTAAAGTCATCACTTTCTGTATTGGCTTCTATCCAGCAAGCTTTGTGTACGTTTAGGTTTTCAAAACTACACTTTGCACCGTATTCGTGTAGTAGTCTGTATTGAATGACTTCAAACTGCAGGGCGCCTACGGTTCCAATTACTTTTCTACCGTTTAGGTTGAGGGTAAACAACTGAGCAACACCCTCGTCCATAAGCTGATCAATTCCTTTAGCCAGTTGTTTTGCCTTGAGCGGGTCATTATTATTAATGAAACGAAAATGCTCGGGAGAAAAACTAGGGATGCCTTTGAATTGAAGAATATCTCCTGCAGTCAGTGTATCTCCAATTTTGAAGTTCCCAGTATCATGAAGACCCACGATATCTCCAGGATAGGAGATATCTACAATTTGTTTTTTCTCTGCGAAAAAGGCATTGGGTGAAGAGAATTTTAATTTCTTTTTTAGACGTACATGATGATAAGGTTTATTCCGTTCAAAGGTGCCAGAAACAATTTTGATAAATGCAAGTCGATCCCTGTGGTTGGGATCCATATTGGCATGGATTTTAAAAACAAAACCTGCAAATTTTTCATCATCGGGTTCCACCAGTCTCGTGTCCGATTGTTTTGCAAGAGGTTTGGGAGCAATTTCAATAAAACAATTGAGTAGTTCTTGTACTCCAAAATTATTTAATGCTGAACCAAACAACACTGGCTGTAGGTTTCCATCCAAATACTCTTGTTGGTCAAAGGTGGGATAGACTCCTTTAATTAACTCCAATTCTTCTTTAAGATTCTTCAGTCGTGTTGAACCAATCTCTGCTTCCAATCCGGGGTCATCAAGCGATTCAAAATGCTCTTTTTTACCGATGGTTTGTTTGCTTTCATCTTGGAATAATTGAATGTTTCTTTCCCAGATGTTATAAATCCCTTTAAAATCATATCCCATGCCAATAGGGACTGACAGTGGAGTGACTTTCAAGCCCAATTTTTGTTCAACTTCATCCATGAGGTCAAAAGCATCTTTTCCTTCTCGGTCTAATTTATTGATAAAGACAATGATTGGAATTTTCCGCATACGGCATACTTCCACCAGTTTTTCGGTTTGTTCTTCTACACCTTTTGCTACATCAATCACCACAATAACACTATCCACTGCGGTAAGAGTTCGAAAAGTATCTTCTGCAAAGTCTTTATGACCAGGCGTGTCAAGGATGTTTATTTTCTTGTCTTTGTAAACAAAGGCCAAGACAGAAGTCGCCACAGAAATTCCACGCTGACGTTCAATTTCCATAAAGTCACTAGTCGCGCCTTTTTTTATTTTATTGGATTTAACCGCTCCAGCTTCTTGAATAGCCCCTCCAAAGAGGAGTAGTTTTTCAGTGAGTGTAGTTTTTCCAGCATCGGGGTGGGAAATGATTCCAAAGGTCCGACGTCTTTTAATTTCTTCTAAAAATCCCATACATGCAATTTGTTGCAAAAGTATTACAAATAAAGCCTGAAGCGAAAAGATTCTGAATAGGTTTTTGCAAAAATATTGGGTATTTTTGAGGGCTATGAAAGAAGAAGAAGTTATTCTCGTTGATAGGGACGATAATCCCGTGGGAACGATGCCAAAGATGGAAGCCCACCAGAAAGCCGTTTTACACCGTGCCTTTTCTGTCTTTATTCTGAATAAAGAAGGACAGTTGATGTTACAGCAACGTGCTTTACATAAATACCATTCACCTGGACTTTGGACCAATACCTGTTGTAGTCATCAACGATCAGGCGAAACCAATTTGGATGCGGGAGTACGTAGATTATACGAGGAAATGGGTTTTGAAGTTCCTTTGGAAGAATTGTTTAGTTTTATTTATAAAGCTCCATTTGATAATGGACTCACTGAGCATGAATTGGATCATGTCATGTTGGGATTTTATGATGGGATTCCAGAAATAAACAAAGAAGAAGCTGCCAGTTGGAAATGGATGGATCTGGACCAAGTAGCCAAAGAGATTAAAGCTACACCAGAGCACTACACCGCTTGGTTTAAAATTATTTTCCATCGATTTTATAAATATATTAAAGCCTAATTATGAAAGTTACTGTAAGTAGAAAGGCCCATTTTAACGCAGCACACCGTTTGTACAGAAAAGATTGGACGGATGACCAAAATGAAGCTATGTTTGGCAAATGTGCCAATCCATACTATCATGGACATAACTATGAATTGATAGTGCATGTGACTGGCTCCATCGATCCCAATACAGGCTATGTTATGGATATGAAAGTGTTAAAAGATTTAATTAAAGTGGAAGTAGAGGATTTGTTGGATCATAAGAATTTGAACGAACAAGTTGCTGACTTTTCTGAGCTAATTCCAACAGCAGAAAATATGGCTGTGGTGATATATAATAAATTAAAACCCCACCTTAACAAAGAACATAGTTTGTCAGTTACGTTATATGAAACTCCGAGGAACTTTGTCACTTTTTCAGGCTAAACCTAAAAAAAGGATTTACTTAGCCACTATTAACTTTTGACATTGGTCAAAAAGTTCTATATTCATTTAATAAAACTTAAAACTATAGTATGTCAAGTATCAAACAACTTAAAAAAGACATCAATAATGAAATTGGTGACTTGATTGAAGATATCTATTTATGGGAGCTTTCAAATCCAACTGCAGATTTGTCTAAAAGTGAAAAACTTATTGATGAAGCGATTCTTGCTTTTGATGATTTAATTCAACAAATCAATTCGGTAAAAGGCGATGATGTAAAAGCTCAGTTTAAGAAAATTCAAGAAACGAAAGCAAAAGCCATAAAAGACTTATTGAAAAAATCGGCTAAACTTTAATTTTCTTCTTCACTGCTGCGACGTTGCTCTAGGAATTCGATGAATTTTTTGCCGTACTTAGACCCTCTTACTTCGGAGGTCATTTTAACTGCAATGGAATCAAGTAAAGATAAATTAGCGTCGAACACTTCCGTTAATGCCAAATATGGCGCTATGTTTTGATCGGTATGTTGTGCAGCAAAATTTATGGTATATAAGTACCTTCTCCTAATTAAATCATCAAGTTTCTGTTCTAAAGAATCTACTTTTTCTTTTTTTCCCTCACTTTGTGCTTGATAAAACTCTTGAAGAAGCTCAAGGTTTTGATCATTAAATTTTCTTTTGAAAGAGATATGTTCTTGTAATAATTCTTGGTTTTTTGACCCAATAATTTCCGCACTACTTTCAAATGTTTTCAAAAGAGTATTGATCTCAATTGTCCCTTTTTCTCCAAAAAATAAAATTCTGTCATTGAGATTGTCTCCATCTTCTTTATCCAAATAGAGATAAAAAACTTCTGGAGTTTCGAGGGGAGTTTTAAATTCAAAATTTGGTGTCCCATTGACGAGTGTTGAGTCAATATTGACAAGTTCGGTGTCTTCTATTTTTTGTAAGTATAAAGTTCCTTTTCTAAGCCCTTCTATACTTCCCGTTACTACCATGTTATTGCCGGTAACTTTCTTTTGTTCAGGTTGACAGGCAAGAACAAAAACAGCAAGTAAATTAAATAATGGTATGCGTAATCTTAATGTGTTCATAGTTAAATGTTTAACCAATAGGTTAATTTGAGGTTAAAACTACGATATCTTGGCGAGAAATTATCAGTACTAATATAATTATCATTATAAACAATAAACAAATCTGATAAAGGAGCAAAACGCCATTGCAACCTAGAGTTAACACCGAGATTTTCTCCTTGAGAATTATATTGGACAAAAGTGGTCCAAAACAAAGTTTTGGTAAACGTGAAATCCAGTTTTGGACTAATTAGCCATATGTTTTTTGAGCTGTATGGTTCCGGTAATTTAATGGCGTTAAAATTCACTATCATACTAGCGTTAAAAATGGGTTGTTTACGCCATTTCAATTCGTTTTCCACAGCAAATTTAGTTCCGTTATAAAAAGAACCATAGGAGATTTTAGAATCAAAGTTGAATTTCTTTCTTTGGTCTGATCGATATCCGATTTCAACATCAGTAAAATTATAACTAGAATTTGAAGGGAGGTCGATTCCGTCACTACTTCTGGTGGGATCAAAACCAGTTGTCAAAAATTCATAACGGTTAATAATTCTCAAGTCTAGACTTGTATTGTTTAGATACCTTTTTCTGAAAGTGGTGATGAACCAACGATCAGTTAATTTGTAATTTATTTCTGGATTTAGCACGAAAAAGGAACGTTCACTAATTTCATAACTAGTAACGTTTGGGTTTTTTGGATAAATGCGATAGGTGTATTCTGGGGAAAGTTTTAAAAATCCAGTTCGTCTAAAGAAACCAAGATCAGAGCGAAAATCTTCACCACCATGAATAACTTCCATACCCAAACGATGCCGTAGCGTATTTCGTTGCAATTTAGCTCCCGAAATAATATCATCTTCATTTAATCCCTCGGTATAAGACTTATGAAAAAAGACACGCCCATTCCACTTACTATCTGCAGAGGCTAAGTTGTATTCAATTCCCGTCACGCTATTCTTTTCTTCTTCTTTAGAGATAAAGTCATATTCTTCTGTTGTTCTTCGGTCAATAAAGAAAAAGCTCACATTTGATCGATTAAACACCTTTTGGCGAAGAGTGAAAACGGTATTTAAATTGGATGGAATTTCATTTGCTATATCGGCATCGGTTAATATGTTAAGAAAACCAATGCGTAGATTTGAATTTAACTTACCACTCAGTCGAGCACCAGCAATAATTTTATTTTCAATTGTATTGCCATCCAGATCTTCGGCAACACCAATTCTTCTGGAAAAGAAGGGAGTTACATCGTTATTGGCACCAAAATCTTTAAATAAGTCATCATTTTGAGTGAAAAACTGACGTTTTTCTGGGAGTGAGATTGCAAAACGTGTGAGGTTTACTACTTGGTCATCTACTTCTACCTGAGAAAAATCAGGATTCAGAGTAAGATCTAAATTGAGTGCGTTTCCAATAGGGATTTTTGCATCACCTCCGATAGCAAAATTTGAACCATTCGTTACGTTTTCAAAATCTTTGTTTTTTGCTGCACTTAAAAAAGGGATAATTGAGATGGGGTTTCGTGCTTTTTTTAGAGGTTTTTCAAAAACCATTTTTCCCATAAATGCAAGATTTCCGATAATTTGGTTTTGTGGAGTTGGAGCCCAAACGCTTGTCTCATTTCCCTCAAAGTTTCTTCTGTAAATATTAAAACGCCAAGACGTTTGTGTATTGTCGTAAAAGAAAGCACTAAATGGAATTTTAAATTCAGCAGTAAATTTCCCTTCTTCAATAGTTGTTTCTACAGTCCATTTTGTGTCCCACGCGTAGTTTCTATCTGTGCGGTAGTTTTGATTCCCTCCAGAAATTAAACCGTCAGCTTTTAGTCCAAGGGGATTAGTTGAAAATGAAAAAGCATTAGTGGCATCATTAAAGGTGTCAAAAAGTAAAGTAACAGAATCAGATTCATACCATTCAAAATCTCGTTTTAGGTTTGGGGTGGTAAAGGTATTCCCATCGGTAGCAGATTCAATCAAAATATATAGATTCTGATCATCACGAAGCATTTTAAACTGAGTTTGTTTATTGGCTTGAAGTGTGTCCGTAGGGCGCCACATCCAAAAATCCGCAGACCATTTTGCTTTTTCCCATACAGCTTCATCTCCTTTACCATCTATCTTTATATCAACATCAATGGAATGGATAAGGAATTCCTTATTCTGAGCTATAAGAGAAACGTTAAATAACAGAAGAAGTAAGGAGAGGGTTTTATTTAGTGTTTTAATCTTGATCAAGGTTTTTTAATAATTTGGCAAAAATAGATAATTTATTTATGACCAATCTAAACGCTAAAGGTTTAATCTAAAGCAAAAATTAAACTTTACTTAATGTCGTTTTATTCATTAAAGGACTCTTCTGAAGGTCAGATTGATTCTAGGCCCAATGGTTCTTGCTGTTTTAGCGATTTGATGAACCCAGTGTTCTTGTGTACTGCCTCCCATAATTAATAAGCTTCCGGAGTTCAATAAAAACTTAAGTCGATCTTCTTTATTTTGTCTGTGTTTCAAATGAAAAAAACGCTCTTCTCCAAAGCTTACAGAAGCAATAACTGGATTTCGCCCCAATTCTTTTTCATTGTCTGCATGCCAGCCGTTACTGTCTTTGCCATCGCGGTATAAATTTAATAGCACTGTTGTAAATTCCACATCACATACTTTAGCGATCTTGGTCTGAATCTCCTTGAGTATTGGGGTCATCATCTTGGGTTGCATTGTAATCCCGGAGTAAGAATAGGGCTTACTGTTATTAGCATACAATGCTGTCAATCTGGGCTGAGGATAAGTTTTTCCAAATACGGTAATTGGGTCTTGTTGCCAGGACGTTTCATTTAATAATTGTTTGAATAAAGTCTCAGCTTCTATTATAGAAAAGAAGGATTCATAATAATTAATTTCTGCATCATTGAGTGAGAGTTTTTTTCCGTTTTTAGGGAGTAGTCCTGGATCAATCATGCTACAAGAAACAAAAGATTATAAACATAAAAAAACCGCCCGAAGGCGGTATATTTTTATTTGATTAGATCAACACTTCGTTGAATGAACTGTGTCATTTCTTCTCCTTTGAGAAGGTTTTTTGATAAACGCGCAAGGTCAACTGCTTGTTGAATCAGTCGTTCTCTTTTCTTTTCAGTTTTTGTTGCAAGTATTTGACTTACAAGCTCATGGTTAGTGTTGACAATCAGATTATACATATCGGGCATATTCCCCATCATCATTCCGCCTCCACCTGTTTGTTGCATTTCCTTCATTCTTCTCATAAATTCAGGTTGAGTCAAAACAAAAGGGAGTGCTTGACTATCCATTGCCTCCATTTGAACCGTGTAGCCACCTTCTTTTACTACAGCTTCTATCATGGGCTTAAGAGTTTCTTTTTCTTCAACAGAAAGTTTTGAAACCGCCGTCTCATCTTTTTTGATCAAGTTCTCTATGGAGTCACCATCTACACGAACAAAGGATATATTTTCTTTGCTGCCTTCTAGTTTTTGAATCAGGTGACCTATAATAGGAGAGTTTAAAAGAAGCACCTTGTAGCCTTTATTTTTTGCTTGGGCTATGTAGCTATGTTGTTCTTCTACATCTGAGGCATAAAGAAGTACAAGCTTGTCATCTTTGTCTGTTTGATGTTCTTTTACAGCAACTTCTAATTCTTCATAGGTGAAATATTCTCCGTCTGTTGTGGGAAAAAGCGCGAATTTTTCAGCTTTTTCAAAAAACTTGTCTTCGCTTAACATTCCGTATTCAATCACGACTTTGATATCGTCCCATTTTTCTTCGAAACCTTTTCGGTCTTTCTTGAAAATACTGTTCAGTTTGTCAGCAACTTTTCTTGTAATGTAATTGCTGATTTTTTTAACAGCTCCATCTGCTTGAAGATAACTACGTGAAACATTCAATGGAATGTCAGGAGAATCAATAACTCCTCTCAAAAGTGTTAAAAATTCAGGTACAATTCCCTCTACATTATCGGTAACAAAAACTTGATTTTGATACAATTGAATGCGGTCTTTTTGTACACTTAAATCATTGTTTAATTTCGGGAAATAGAGAATTCCTGTCAAATTAAAGGGGTAGTCTACATTTAGATGAATATTGAACAAAGGTTCTTCAAATTGCATGGGGTACAGTTCCCTGTAAAAGTCCTTATAGTTTTGTTCTTCTAAATCTGCTGGTTTTTTCGTCCATGTCGGCTCAGGATTGTTAATGATATTATCAACGGTGATGGTTTCAGGCTTGGCATCTTCTGCAGCACCCTCAGGCAAGGGAAGGGTTTCTTCACGGGTTCCAAATTTAATTGGAATCGGCATGAATTTATTATACTTGGTCAATAATTCGTTAATTCTTGCTTCCTCTAAGAATTCTTTAGAATCTTTATCAATATGCAAGATGATTTCTGTCCCTCTCGTAGTCTTATCAGAGGTGTCTAAAGTATATTCTGGTGATCCATCGCAAGTCCAATGTGTTGCTGGACTGTCTTTGTGGGACTTGGTAATGATTTCAACTTTTTCGGAAACCATAAAAGCAGAATAAAAACCTAAACCAAAGTGGCCAATGATACCACTGTCTTTGGCAGTGTCTTTATATTGTTCTAGAAATTCTTCAGCTCCAGAGAAGGCAACTTCGTTTATATATTTTTGAACTTCCTCTTCTGTCATTCCAATTCCTTGGTCAATGATGTGAAGTTTTTTTCCTTTTTTATCAATTTTAATTTCAATTTGGGTAGCTCCTAAATCGCCTTTGATTTCACCAAGACTGCTTAGATGATTAAGCTTTGTGGTAGCATCAGTTGCATTGGATATTAATTCTCTTAAAAAAATCTCGTGGTCGCTGTAAAGAAATTTCTTGATTAAAGGGAATATATTCTCAACGGCAACATTAATTTTTCCTGTACTCATTTTTACATTTTTAAATTCTAAAATTACTATTCAAAAAAAATACCAAACTTGAAAGTGTGACAAGATGACACAAGGATTTTTTACAAGATATATTGTTTAACGTATTGATAAAAAAAATAAACAGTATATATTTGTAGCAACACAAAATATTATGGCAAAAAAGAATTTAGATTTGAAGAACAAGATATTTGAAGCGTATAGCAATCATGTTTTAGAGCATGAAAAAGAGCCAAAATCAGTTTTTATGTTTTGTAAAAAAAGTGAGATTATAGAATCTGATTTTTATCAACATTTTTCCTCTATAGAACATGTTAAAGAGGCTATTTTCGTTCAGTTTTTTGATAATGCATTTTCTTTAATTAGTAAAGAGAAAAATTATGAGGCTCAGTCACCAAAAGAAAAGTTACTCTCATTTTACTACACTTTTTTCGAGGTATTATTATTGAATAGGAGTTATGTCTTATTTTCTCTTTCTGCCACAGAAAATAAAATGCAACGTCTTATGACTTTGAAAAGTTTACGCCATTCTTTTAAAGAATTTACATCAACACTTATAGAGCAGGGCAACATGCAGAAGCAGTCACGATTCACAAAACATCCTGAGGCTCTTTTTTCTGAGGGGGCTTGGGTACAATTGCTTTTCTTACTTAAATTTTGGATGGAAGATAAATCAGCTGGGTTTGAAAAAACGGATATGGCTATCGAAAAATCTGTACATACCGTTTTTGAGTTATTTGATAATACACCCTTGGATAGCATTATTGATTTCGGGAAATTTCTTTGGAAAGAAAATTTTAAAATGGCCTAATTGAAAACATTAGATACAATTCCTACCAATAAGATTGAGCGTGCCTCTAAATTGGTTTCCACTGGAATCAAAGTAGGAGGAAACTACATTCGTTATTATGGTGATAAAATTATCAAGGGTGAAGATGGCAAAAAGAAACTTAATGAAAACAATGCAAAAGACATCTATGACGGGCTAAAAAAGCTGAAGGGGAGTGCCCTTAAAGTTGCCCAGATGTTGAGCATGGAAAAGAATTTATTACCTCAAGCTTATGTAGAGCAATTTGGTTTGGCTCAGTTTTCTGTCCCCCCATTGTCTGCCGCTCTCGTAAAAAAAACAATTCGAAAATATTTAGGAGCTGATCCAGATGTGATCTTTGATACATTTGCTACTCAATCTGAAAATGCGGCCAGTATAGGTCAAGTACACCGCGCTACAAAAGAAGGGAAAAAACTTGCTGTGAAAATTCAATATCCTGGAGTAGCAAATAGTATCAGCTCTGATTTGGCTTTAATCAAGCCTATTGCCTTGAAAATGTTTAACCTAAAAGGAAAGGACACAGCTAAGTATTTTAAGGAAGTTGAAGATAAGCTCCTTGAAGAAACAGACTATTTGCAAGAATTAGAAAACAGTGAGTATGTTTCAAAGTCCTCTACAAAGATTCCAAACTTAAAGTTTCCGGGATATTATCCAGAATGGACCACTACCAAAACCTTAACCATGGATTGGATGGAAGGAGTTCATCTGTCTGAATATGTTGCTCAACAAGACGAAGGCAAACAAATTCGCAACCAACTAGGGCAAACCCTGTGGGATTTTTATATGTTTCAAATTCACGGTTTGAAAAAAGTACAAGCAGATCCACATCCAGGGAATTTTATGGTAGATGAAGACAGAAATTTGATCGCAATTGATTTTGGTTGTATGAAATCGATACCAGAAGATTTTTATCACCCCTATTTTGAGCTATCCAATAAAGAGAATATAGAAGACCTTACAAAATTTGATGCCCTTTTGAGGGAATTAGAAATTCTTCTTCCCTCAGACTCTAAAGAAGAGGTAGCGTATTTTACCGAATTATTTCAACGGATGATGCGCCTTTTTACGCTCCCTTTTCATGACAGTAGTTTTGATTTTGCAGATGCTGAGTTTTGGAATGCTATCTCAACGCTCTCTAAAGATTTTGCAGGAGATTCCCAACTAAGAAAAATGAATGGAAATCGAGGCTCAAAGCACTTTATTTATATAAATAGAACCTTCTTTGGTTTGTATCATCTCCTTTATGATTTGAAAGCAGAAATTCAAACGGAGAGTTTTAAACAATACCTATAGATTACTCAGGTATACCAAATTGGTCATGCCAATAAAAATGAGTATTTTTCAAAATCACAAATTTAAAAGTACATGTACAATTCAAAAATAATTGGCTTAGGTAAATTTCTTCCAGAGAACATTGTCACCAATAAAGATTTGGAGAAAACAATGGAAACTTCTAATGAATGGATCGTAGAACGGACGGGTATTGAAGAAAGAAGGCATATCAAAAAAGGAGATAACGAGGGAACAGCTTCTATGGGAGTTAAAGCAGCAAAAATTGCTATAGAACGCGCCAAGATAAAAGCACAAGAAATCGACCTTATATTGTTTGCCACCTTAAGTCCAGATTATTATTTCCCAGGCTCTGGGGTGTTGGTTCAAGAAGCATTGGATATACCAGATTGTCCAGCTATGGACATTCGGATGCAATGCTCAGGTTTTGTTTATGCTGTTTCTACTGCAGATCAGTTTATCAAAACGGGAATGTATAAAAATGTTTTGGTTATTGGATCGGAATACCATTCAGGGGGGCTTGACATGACAACTAGAGGAAGAGGAGTTTCAGTAATTTTTGGTGATGGAGCAGGTGCTGTTGTGATGACTAGAGAGGAAAATAATGAGATTGGAATACTTTCATCTCATTTACATTCTGAGGGGAAACATGCTGAAGAACTTTCTTTGATTGGTCCCAATACAGGTCGTTGGGTACCCGAAATTATTGCAGAAAATAAACCAGATGACATTTCGTATTACCCCTATATGAATGGTCAGTTTGTGTTTAAGAATGCGGTGGTTCGTTTTGCAGAGGTGATCAATGAAGGTTTGGAAAAAACAGGATGGTCAACGGATCAAATTGGAATGTTAATTCCACATCAAGCAAACTTAAGAATTGCACAGTTTGTTCAACGGAAATTTGGACTGAGTGACGATCAGGTGTATAACAATATTCAAAGGTATGGAAATACCACTGCTGCCTCTATTCCAATAGCCCTTACGGAAGCTTGGGAAGAAGGTAAGATTGTGCCAGGTACTAAGGTAGTACTTGCTGCGTTTGGAAGTGGCTTTACTTGGGGAAGCGTAATGATCCAATGGTAGGATATAAAACACTTGTACTAGGAGCGACACCCAATCCAGAGCGATATGCTTACAAGGCGGTTCATCAATTGTTGAGTAAAGAAATTGAAGTGGTTCCTATGGGAATAAAAGATGGAGTGATTGCTTCTATACCCATTGTACCAGTGAACGAACAACAAGAAAATATTCACACCGTTTCTCTATATGTTGGCGCAGCCAGACAGGAGGACTACTATGATTTCATCATCAATCTTGCACCCAAGAGAGTCATTTTTAATCCTGGAACAGAGAATCCACATTTTGCTCAAAAATTAAATAATGCAGGAATTTCTTGGGAAAATGCTTGTACGCTAGTTTTACTTTCTACGAATCAATACCAGTCCTAAAAAGGTGAGTAGTCCATTTAGTGGAAGTAATTCATAGCCTAACTGATAGCCGCCCAATACAGTTGAGTCAAGATTTCCCAAAATACTTATAAGGATTAAAGCTCCGATGAGAACCCACCAAACTTTTTTATCGTCTATCGTATAGGGGGTGAAAATTCCAAAAGCAAATAATCCCAATAGAGGTCCATAAGTATAACCTGCAACTGTAAGTAATCCATCAATTACGTTTCTATCGAGTACGTATTTAAACAGTATAACAACCAATATGAGCATAACACTCATTCCAATATGAGTTTTCTTACGGATACTTTTTTGTTTTTCTAAAGCGTACGTATCTAGCTTTAAAAAATCAATACAGAAAGAAGTTGTCAAAGATGTTAAAGCGCTATCTGCACTACTATAAGCAGCAGCAATCAAGCCTAAGATAAAAGTAACAGCAACAGTAATCCCAAGGGTACCATTTAATGCGATTTCAGGAAATAATAAGTCTGTTCTTGGGCTTCCGTCCATTAAGGGTACGCCCATGCCTTGAGTGTCGGCATAAATATAAAGTAAACTCCCTAGAAGCATAAACAGAGCAGTTACTATGACAAGCACTATACTAAATACGATCATGTTTTTTTGAGCGTCCTTTAGTGTTCGGCAACTCAGGTTTTTTTGCATCATGTCTTGATCCAAACCTGTCATACATATAGTAACAAAAGCTCCTCCAATAAAGGATTTTAAAAAGTGATTCCGACTCAGGATTGAATCAGTAACAAACACCTTATTGTATTTTGAGAATTCAGAGGATGCAATAAAGTTTGAAAAAGACCAATCCAATGCTTGATTAATATAGGCAATTGACAGTATAACAGCTAAAACCATAAGTGTAGTTTGTAGGGTGTCTGTAAAAACAATTGTCTTGATCCCTCCACGTTGGGTATAAACCCAGATCAACACTATAGATAAAATAACAGTGATTTCAAAGGGAACATTCCAGGCGTCAAAAATAAATTGCTGAAGTACAATAGCAACCAAAAACAAGCGAAAGGCAGCTCCTAATACACGTGAAACAAAGAAAAAGAATGCTCCTGCTTGATGAC
>Ga0206677_10001557_pt1 | contig 21065 bp, 17 predicted proteins | sample M130m12015metaG_FD_155475 | JGI IMG/M metagenome (GOLD analysis project Ga0206677, IMG submission 155475) | Ammonia-oxidizing marine archaeal communities from Monterey Bay, California, United States - M1 30m 12015 | ecosystem: Environmental > Aquatic > Marine > Intertidal zone | place: USA...
TTGAGGCATGAAACGGGTCAACATTTGAGTTTTGGCGCGGCCTATGTTTGGTCTGATGAATGGCAAACGACTGACCCTTGGTCAGAGCATGTTGTGCGGTTCAACGTCAATTGGCGTCTCTCAGACGTAAAAGCCATCAAACGAAAAAAATCGGTTCCGCCTGCGCGCGTTTATTCAGTGCAGGGAAAACGATGGTCGCCACCGAGAAAAAGCTTTGGACAATGCACCGCGGAGCAGATTTATGTTTCTGAGGTTCACCCCAGAGGAAGGCCAGCAGATTTCATTGAATTGCGCAATGGCTCATCCAACGCTTGTGATTTGAGCGGTTTTTCAGTCACGGATGATTTGGACCAGGAGGGATTGGTTTTTGGCTCAACAATCTTGCCTCCAGGAGGTTGTTGGTTGGGATATCAAGAAGGGAAGGGGTCGTTTTCTTTTGGGATTTCGGCGGAAGCAGAAACAATTTATTTGAAAAATTCATTGGGAGAGGTTCGGTCGTGGGAGGTCAAGGTTTACGATGACAAACACTCTGTGTCGTTTGATTTTGCTGGTAATCCGAGGTTTTCAACTCCGTCGCCAGGTCAAACAGACCCGACAGACCTGACGGACTAATCATTTTTGTCCACAAGATGTCTTGGGTTGTAAACATCCGTTTGCTATCTTCGCACCCCCAATTTTGGGGAGAATTCGAACATTCAAAACACTGAGCTGTGGATACTTTGAGCTACAAAACCCGCTCCATCAATAAGGAGAACGCCGACAAGAAGTGGTTGCTCGTTGATGCTGAAGGCCAAACTTTGGGCCGTTTGGCATCCGAAGTTGCCAAGCGATTGCGCGGAAAGCACAAGCCTAATTTTACACCACACGCTGACTGCGGGGACTTCGTAATCGTCGTCAATGCAGAGAAAGTGGTTTTGACCGGAAACAAGTGGGAGCAGAAGGAATACATCCGCTACACGGGTTATCCCGGTGGACAGCGAAAGCGCACCGCCATTGAGCAATTGAAGCGCAAGCCTTTTGCTTTGGTCGAGGACGCAGTTCGCGGCATGTTGCCAAAGAATACACTCGGACGAGAGATTTTTCGAAACCTGCATGTTTATGTGGGACCGGACCACAAACATGAAGCTCAGCAACCTGAGCAATTCAAATTGAACGCTTGATTCAAGCTTGATCATCACATCGAATGGAAGTCATCAATACATCTGGCCGAAGAAAGACCGCAGTAGCGCGTTTGTACTTGAAGCCCGGAAAAGGAAACGTTACCGTCAACAAGCGTGACGTTGCCGCTTACTTCAGCACATCTGTGTTGCAGTACAAAATCAACCAGCCTTTCATGTTGACCGAAACAATCGGACAATATGACGTTCAGGTGAACGTAGACGGTGGAGGTATCACTGGGCAAGCAGAGGCAGTCCGTTTGGCTATTTCGAAGGCTTTGATTGAAATCAATCCCGAGTGGAAGCCAGCGTTGAAGCAAGTCGGCCTGACAACTCGTGACCCACGCATGGTTGAACGAAAGAAATTTGGCCAGAAGAAAGCGCGTAAGAAGTCACAGTTCTCGAAGCGTTAATCACACAACAGAATATTATCATTCGTTTAGCATCCAAATTCGATGGACTCGCGATCGACGCGGCTACCATCGGATTGCTTAAACCAGGAAAGTAAACATGGAAAAGACTACATTCGAGCAAATGCTCCAAGCCGGAGTGCACTTCGGCCACCTCAAGCGCAAGTGGAACCCACACATGGCGCCGTACATCTTCACGGAGAAGAAAGGCATCCACATCATTGACTTGCACAAGACAGGCGTAAAGCTTGACGAAGCGGCAGCGGCAATGAAGCAAATCGCAAAAAGCGGAAAGAAAATCTTGTTCGTTGCAACGAAGAAGCAAGCCAAAGAAATTGTAGCTGAACGCGTGAAAGCAGTGGGTATGCCATACGTCACTGAGCGCTGGTCAGGAGGAATGTTGACCAACTTTGCGACCATTCGCAAAGCAGTCCGCAAGATGTCTCAGATTGACAAGATGGAGCAGGACGGTACGTTGAATACAATGTCCAAGCGCGAGCGTCTCCAAGTGAGCCGTCAGCGCGCAAAGCTCGAAAAGAACCTCGGTTCAATCTCCGATTTGACGCGCATCCCATCTGCCATTTTCATTGTTGACGTACTGAAAGAAAACATTGCGCTCGCAGAAGCACGAAAGCTGGGCATTCCTGTTTTCGCAATGGTCGATACAAATTCAGACCCTCGTCCAGTGGATTTCCCAATCCCGGCAAACGATGACGCAAGCCGATCCATCGGTTTGGTATTGGATGTCCTGGTTCAAGCGGTAGCTGAAGGTCTCCAGGACCGAAAAGCAGACAAGGACCAAGCAGACGCACAGGCAGCAGCAAAGAAAGCGAAAGCAGAAGCCGAAAAGGCAGATGCCGAGGTGAAAGAAGAGGCAGCTGCAGAAGCACCTGCAGCTACTGAAGAGGTACCTGCCGAGGAAGCAAAAGCGGAAGACAAGGCGGACGAGAAGAAGGCCTAACCCTTTTTGATTTAGAAACCGCGACGGCTGCAATAACCGTTGCAAATAACATTTCATATGAGCATTACAGCTGCAGAAGTGAACAAGCTCCGTAAGCATACGGGAGCAGGTATGATGGATTGCAAAAAAGCCCTGACAGAAGCAGAAGGCGATTTTGAAAAAGCCATCGAAATCCTTCGTTTGAAGGGACAAAAAGTTGCTGCAAAGCGCGGCGACCGTGAAACAGGCGAAGGAGCGATTTTGGCAAGTACGAATGCGGCCGGCAATTTCGGAGCATTGATTGCGCTGAACTGCGAGACCGATTTCGTTGCCAAAAATGATGAGTTTGTGGCCGTTGCTCAGAGCATCTTGGATGTTGCCTTGAACGCGGGACTCACATCAAAAGACGAACTCTTAGGACAAACTTTCCCTGGAGAGAGCATTACCATTGCTGAGAAAATCACTGAGCAAATTGGTAAAATTGGTGAGAAAATTGAAATTGGCTCATTTGACACGCTGGAAGGCGCAAGCGTTTCAGCTTACATCCACCCTGGAAACCGTCTCGCGTCTTTGGTCGCATTTGATGGAAACGTTGGAGAGGGCGGACGTGATGTTGCCATGCAGGCAGCTGCAATGGCACCCGTTGCTTTGGATGAATCATCGATTCCTGCCGACCTCATTGAAAAGGAACGCGGAATTGGCAAGGAGCTTGCCATTCAGGAGGGCAAGCCGGAGGAGATGGCTGAAAAAATTGCTGAAGGCCGATTGAAGAAGTGGTTCAAAGAATCTACATTGGTCAATCAAGCCTTCATCAAGAACGGAAAGATGAACGTTGCGCAGTACGTTGACTCATTGAGCAGCGGCTCGAAAGCCACGGGATTCTGCCGATCGGCGCTTGATTAATCTTTCGAGTTGACAACAGATTTGAGAAGGGCAATCCGAAAGGGTTGCCCTTTCTGTTTTTTCTGTTCTCCACTTGAAGGAATATTCGGATATTCGCACCAGCAATGAAGTACAAAAGAATTCTCCTGAAGCTGAGCGGCGAAGCCCTCATGGGCCAAAAGCAGTTTGGCATCGACAATGATCGACTGAAGCAATATGCGGAAGAAATCAAAATGGTAGTGGATGCAGGGCTCGAGGTCGCCATCGTCATTGGCGGGGGCAATATTTTTCGAGGTGTCCAGGCGGAGGAGGGTGGAATGGAACGAACGCAAGGTGATTACATGGGAATGCTTGCGACGGTCATCAATTCAATGGCCTTGCAGAGCGCAATGGAGAGCGCTGGAATCGATACGCGATTGCAATCGGCCATTGAGTTGAAACAAATCGCGGAGCCATTCATACGCCGCAGAGCGGTGCGGCATTTGGAAAAAGGACGAGTGGTGATTTTTGGTGGCGGAACGGGAAACCCATTTTTCACCACCGATTCTGCAGCCTCGTTGCGCGCCATTGAGATTGACGCAGATGTGATTTTGAAGGGCACCCGGGTGGATGGTATTTACAGTGCAGATCCCGAAAAGGATCCGAATGCAGTGAAATACGATACGATTAGCTTCGATGAGGTGTATTCGAAGGGCCTCAAAGTGATGGACTTGACGGCGATCACGTTGTGCAACGAAAACAACCTTCCCATCGTCGTTTTTGATATGAACAAATCAGGCAACCTCAAACGCTTGATTTCAGGCGAAGATGTAGGTACTTTGGTAAACCAATAATGGCAAGGTTATGACAGAGGAAATTCAAATGGCAATGGACATGGCGCGCGAGTCCATGGACAAGGCAATCAAACACATGGAGGTGGAGCTTCAAAAGATTCGCGCCGGCAAGGCACATCCAGCGATGTTGGATAGCGTGAAGGTTGAATACTATGGTTCTTTGACTCCGCTGAGCCAAGTTTCCAATGTCAACTCGGCTGATGCTCGAACCTTGACTGTTCAGGTTTGGGAAAAGGACATGCTCGATCCGGTAGCTACTGCGATCATCAATGCCAATTTGGGATTGAATCCCATGAACAATGGAGAGTCCATTCTCATCAACATTCCCCCACTGACTGAGGAACGGCGCCGCGACCTCACCAAGCGAGCCCGCTCAGAAGGTGAGCATGCGCGAGTATCGGTTCGAAATGCTCGAAAGGAGGCGAACGATTTCATCAAATCGGCCAAGTCTGACGGACTGAGCGAGGACTTAGCCAAAGACGGTGAGTCAGAGGTTCAAAAGCTCACCGATCAATTCATCAAGAAGATTGACGAAGTATTGTCTGCAAAGGAGGCGGACATCATGACCGTTTGACGCTTTGGTTCTGTGATGTGGTCAGGCGTAGAATTCTCGAGCCACGGCTCGTGCTTCGGCGTCCGAGGCGATCAAAGCCTCTAAATCAGGCTTTTCCTGCCAACTGACGGAAGCCAGCGCATGTTCCAATACAGCGGTCATTCCTGTGAACGAGACCTCATCATTGAGGAAACGTGCGACTGCAATTTCGTTGGCCGCATTCAAAACTGCGGCCGCATTCCCTCCTTTATTTCCAGCATCAAACGCCAATTGAAGGTTGCGAAACGCCATTAGATCTGGTTGTTCAAACGTGAGTTGCGGATAATTCATGAAGCTGAAGCGTTCGAATGAATTTGGCAATCTGTGAGGATAACCAAGCGCATACTGAATGGGAAGTTTCATATCCGGAAGACCCAATTGTGCTTTGATGGAACCGTCTTCAAATTGAACGCAGCTGTGGACGATGCTTTGTGGATGCACCACCACCTCGATTTGGTCCATGCGCAAATCAAACAACCATTTTGCCTCAATGACCTCTAAACCTTTGTTCATCATGGACGCACTGTCGATGGTGATTTTGGCACCCATGTCCCAATTGGGATGTTTGAGTGCTTGGGCTTTGGTTACCTCTTGCAATTGAGCACGATTCATTCCACGAAACGGTCCTCCCGATGCGGTTAAAATGATCTTCTCAATCGGATTGAGGACCTCACCTGCGAGGCATTGATAAATGGCACTGTGTTCTGAATCTACGGGGTGAATATCGACACCAGCTTTGCGAGCCGCCGACATGACGAGTTCTCCAGCGACCACCAGCGTTTCTTTGTTGGCGAGCGCAATGTTCTTTTTGGCTGCAATGGCCTTGAGGGTAGGGCGTAACCCGGCAGCACCGACCAGAGCGGTCAAAACCATATCTACGCCTTCCATCTCGACGACTTGTTCCAGGGCTTCAGGGCCAGCATAAACCTTGATGCCTTCATCAAATAAAATGCCATTGACTTCTTGGAAAAGTTCCTTTTGCCCAATCACAACGGCATTGGGCTGAAATTCAAGGGCTTGTTCAATGAGCAATTTGGCATTGCGATGTGCGGACAGAACTTCGACATGGAGTTGATCGCTTTGTTCGCGAATCACTTCGAGGGCTTGGGTTCCGATGGAACCAGTGCTGCCCAAAATCGCGATGCCACGGGTGTTGATGTTGTCGCTCACAGGAATCCAAGTTCGAGTTTTGCTTCCTCGCTCATCATGTCCTGCGTCCAGGGCGGCTCAAATACGATGTTGACTTTTGCTCCTGTAGCTCCTTCGATTTTTCCAACTTTTTCTTCGACGTCAGCTGGAAGGCTTTCGGCAACAGGACAATTGGGAGAGGTGAGCGTCATTTCGATGTGTACAAAGCCATCTTCTGTGATTTTGACTTCATAGATGAGGCCTAACTCATAGATATCGACTGGAATTTCCGGGTCAAAGATGGACTTGAGCACATCGATGACGGTGGATTGTGGAAAGGGAGCGGACATGATTTTTGTGCTTATTTCGCAGGGGTTAACCAACCCTCTACTTCCTCAATAGAAAGTGCGGGCAAGTCCAATTTGTTCTTTTTTCGGAAGCCGTTCAGTTTTTCACGCAATCCGGATGGCTTCAAGCCTTCGAATGCCGCTGGAGATTCATAACCAGCTGCAATGACATGATCAACCCATGCTTCTGAGATGCCCATGGCCTGGAGTCCTGCCATGTCTGGACCTGACTCAAACACCTCTGGCCTCATTTGAGGAAAGAGCAACACTTCTTGAATGGAGGTTTGATTTGTGAGCATCATCACCAAGCGGTCGATGCCAATTCCAATGCCACTGGTGGGCGGCATGCCGTATTCGAGCGCACGCAGGAAGTCTTGGTCGATGAACATCGCCTCATCATCGCCACGTTCGCCAAGCGACAACTGTTCTTCAAAGCGCTGACGTTGGTCGTCAGGATCGTTCAATTCGCTGTAAGCGTTAGCGACCTCAGTGCCATTGATCATCAGTTCGAACCGTTCAGTGTAATGCGCATTGTCGCGATGTACTTTGGTCAGAGGAGACATTTCAACAGGGTAATCCATGATGAAGGTTGGCTGAATAAAGTGATGTTCGCACTTCTCTCCGAACAACTCATCGATCAACTTTCCCTTGCCCATGGAGGCGTCGGTTTCGAGTCCTACGCTTTCACAAGCGGCCCGAAGCTGTTCTTCATTCTTTCCATCGATGTCGATGCCGGTGTGTGTTTTGATGGCGTCGCGCATGCTGATGCGCTGGTATGGCGGCGCAAAATCAATGTCCACGCCGTTCAAGTTGGCTTTGGTACCTCCGTGAACCGCTCGGCAAATGTTGGCCAGTAGTTGTTCCGTGGTTTCCATCATCCAATGGTAATCCTTGTATGCGACGTACAGTTCCAGCACCGTAAATTCTGGATTGTGGGTGCGGTCCATGCCTTCGTTTCGAAAGTTCCGAGAAAACTCGAACACTCCTTCAAAGCCACCGACGATGAGCCGTTTCAAGTACAGTTCATTGGCAATTCGCAGATAAAGCGCGCTGTCCAATGCATTGTGATGGGTGATGAAGGGCCGCGCCGCTGCACCGCCTGGAATGGTTTGAAGCACGGGTGTGTCGACTTCCAACCAGCCTTGTTGGTCAAATGAATCGCGGATGGTTCGGATGATTTGTGACCGAGCTTCAAAGGTTTTTTTCACTTCGGTGTTTACCACCAAGTCAACATACCGCATGCGGTATCGCAATTCTGGGTCAGTGAAGGCATCGTGGACCTTCCCATCTTCGTCGACTTTGACCGAGGGCAGAGGCTTGAGTGATTTGGACAATACCGTCAAGGTTTTCACTTTGACGCTTTGTTCTCCTGTTTTTGTGGTGAAGGTGGTGCCTTGGACTCCAATGAAGTCTCCCCGATCGAGGAGCTTTTTGAAGACGTCATTGTACATGGACTTGTCTTCTCCCGGACACATTTCATCCCGATTGAAATAAAGTTGTGCAGTGCCTTCGCTGTCTTGCAACACAGCAAATGAAGCTTTTCCCATGATGCGGCGATTCATGAGACGTCCTGCCAATGTGACTTCCATGTCATCTTGAAAGTCTCTGGCCAGGGCAATGGACCTGTGGGTTGCCACAAATTCTGCCGCTGGATAAGGCTCGATGCCCATCTTCCGGAGTGTGGCCAATGAATCGCGCCTTACGCGCTCTTGTTCCGATCGTTGCATGGGCCAAAGTTACATCGTGAAAACCGCATCACGACGCTTGTTTTAACTCTAACGATTAGCTTTGCAGTGATTCATAAATCTGCATTTCCATGCGCACAACACTCTCTGTTGTTTTCACTTTAGGGTTGATGGTTTCTCAACTCGCTTTCGCTGCGAATCTTGCCGTGATTGATTCCAGTCAAACTACGATTGCTTTATCAGAAGCTGAGGTTTTGGGTGTAGGCTTCGATGCACTACCACTTCTTTCTTCACCGAAGTCAGCGACCGTACTCATGCCTACTGAATGGCGAGGAACGGCTTCTATTAGCGAAGCCTTGGAAATTGTCCCAGGCATCGATGTGCGAACCCGGGGGGCTTGGGGGGTTCAAACAGACATCAGCATCAGAGGAGGTTCCTACGAGCAAACAGCGTTGCGCATCGATGGTGTGCGGTGGTCAGCGCCTCACACAGGTCATCACCTCATGAACATTCCGATTGATCCCGAAGATTTAGGACACGTCGAGGTCGTTCGCTCGGGCTCAGGGCCTTTGGCAGGCATAGGGGCTTTTGCTGGAGGCATTGTAATGGAGACTGCTGTTGGGGAGATGGGAACGAAAGCGAGCATTTCTGCAGAATTAGGCAGTTTCAATTGGACACGATTGCGGGGCAATGCCCAAATTGCAACGGGGGATATCCGACACAGCTTCAGCTTATCTCAAGCAAAAACAGACGGTTACATTGTCAACTCCGACATGGAAATCAATCGTTTTTTCTGGGGCGCAAGAAGTCAGAAGGGATTCAGTCAGTGGAAATCATTGTTTGCCGCAGAATCCAAATCCTTTGGCGCTCAAAATTTCTACTCTTCGTCTTATCCCAATCAGCACGAGGAAACCACTGCTGCTGTTGTGCAATTGTCTTGGTCCCGACAGAAGGGCAACTGGAATGCTTTAGCATCGGGGCATGTGCGATCTCACAGCGATCGATTCGAGTTGTACCGAGAAGAAGCAGGTTGGTATGAGTTGACGGATGACGGCCTTTATGTTGCGCCTTCTCTTTTTGCTTCGCCAGATACGGCGGCAGGTTGGTACCAGGGGGCCAATTTGCACCGCTCGACGGTAAGCGCCTTAAATGGTCAGCTGAGTTGGTTGGGGGATGCAATGACTTGGACAGCTGCGATCGATGCTCGTTCGGAGTCGATCAATAGCAATCGACTGGGACTGCTCGTGGATTCAAATGCGGTCTATGCCTACGAGGACGAAAGGTTGAACTTGGATGCCTACGTCTCTGGCAAGTACTTCGGAATGGGAGACCGTCTGGCTTTAACTGCCACCATGGCTATCAATGAAAACAGTCGTTTTGGGAGTTCTTTGCTCCCCGCATTGAATGCGCGAATGGCGTTCGGAGAGGGCGACCAGGTGGTGGTCTTTGGTTCGGCGGGACGTTCGGTGCGGCATCCGTCATTCACGGATTTGTATTACACGTTGGGAGGTGCCATTGGGAGCGAGGACTTGAAATCGGAATACGCAGATCAAGGAGAAATCGGAGTTCGTTGGAACATCTCAGCACAGCAATCGTCGCATCAATTTTCCATTGAAACAACGCGCTTCATTCGTCAAGGCCGCGACTTGATCGATTGGATTCGACGGGACGGGAGTGACCTCTATGAGGCGACGAATGTAGATGAGGTTGATTTTTCTGGGGGGGATGTCTCCATGCTCTATCAGAGTGCTGAGACCAATGGTCAGTGGCATGTTCAATCAGCTCGTATCGGAGCTTCATGGCTGGAAGCAAATCGCATTGCAACGGGCTTTACGTCGAATTATGTCTTTGATTATATGCGCAACAAGTACGACCTGTTGGTGAATTTTGGTGCTGCGGGACCATTGGACTTTTCAGTCCGAGGGAGTGCGCAGAACCGAAATGTCCAATCGGAGATATCAGAGGGATTATTTACCCATCTTTGGGGCATTGATGCGAACTTTAAAGGTGGCGATGGCGGGACATTGCGTTGGAAGGGGAGCGTGAGAATGGACAACATCTTTGATGTGCAGTTTGCCGATCGTGGCCAGGTCCTGCAGCCGGGGCGAATGGTGAGATTTGGCCTTACCTTTGAGTGGGTTGATTGAATTGCTCGCCCATCAAAAGAACGAAGTGAAAATGGAACAGATGAGAGCATTGATTTCCGGATTTCCGGATCAAATGAAAGATGCATGGCGCATCGCGGAAGAAACGCCGTTGGATTGGAAGGGTTGGACACCCTCCAGTGCATTGATTTTGGGAATGGGAGGAAGCGGCATCAGTGGAGCCATCGCCTCGAAAATGCTTGCAAATTCGAGCGCAGCATTCATACAAGCCAACTCGGATTACACCATTCCAGCATGGGTTGGAAGTGATACGCTTGTATTGGTCTGCAGTTATTCTGGAAATACGGAGGAAACGCTCATGGCGTTGGACGCGGCTGTCAGCAAAAATGCGAGGATTGCGGCGATTACTTCAGGTGGAGAGTTGGGCAAGCGATGCGATCAGCACGGTTGGCCTTCGGTTCGTTTTCCAGGAGGTCAGCCACCCCGATCTCAGTTTGGTTATGCATTCACCTCTGTGATGCACGTGCTTCACTCAGCGGGCTTGGTTCCTGATGAGATGCACTCTGCTTTTGGGGATGTTGCCTCGCATCTCGAAGCCAATCAAAAGAACACGATTGACCGCGCTTCGGCACTCCTTGATATTGTAGACGGTCGTCGCATCATGCTCTATTCTGACGCTGCTCAAGAAGGATTGATCATCCGTTGGAGGCAACAACTGAATGAAAACAGCAAAACACTTTGCAATCACCATGTCTTTCCAGAGATGAATCACAACGAATTGGTCGGCTGGGAAAGTGGTGGTGAGAATGAAGTCGCATTGGTCATCCAAACCCCCGAAGATCATGAGCGAACGCGCGTGCGGATGAATGTCTGCATGGAGATTTTCAGAGATCAGGGCGCAGATGTTGTGGTGGTTGAAGGCGACGGATCGAATGAGATTCTGCGTTTCTTCGATTTGGTGCACCTCGGCGACTGGTTGAGCTTGCTCTTGGCCGAGCACTTGGGCTGGGACCCAGTCGACATCAAGAACATCGATCACTTGAAAGACGCCCTTTCGAAGGTAAACTGATTGCTTGATGAAGCCGCGTGTTCACTTTCAATCGTTGGGTCGGGTGTCCTATGCCCCTGTTTGGAAGCAACAAGAGGAATTGATGCAAGGCATCGTGCAAAGAAAGATTGCACGTAAAAAAGCGGGGATCTCAGAACGTGAAGAATCGAAGAACCCGGAATTGGATTTACCAGAGAGTCACTTGTTGTTTGTCGAGCACCCGCACGTCTTAACCCTTGGAAAATCTGGAGACCCGGAAAATGTTGTGGTCACTCCAGCTCGCTTGGAAGAATTGGGGGTCGAGTACTTTCCCATCAACCGAGGAGGAGATATTACGTACCATGGTCCGGGACAATTGGTGGGTTATCCCATTTTAGATTTGGATCAATTTTACACGGACATCGGCAAGTTTATGCGGATGTTGGAAGAGGCCATCATTCGCACGTGTTCAGATTACGGCGTAGAAGCTGGACGGATCGAAGGTTTGACAGGTGTTTGGATTGATGCAGACCAGGGCTTGAGCGCACGGAAGATCGCCGCACTCGGTGTCAAATGTTCCCGTTGGGTCACCATGCATGGATTCGCCTTCAACGTGAACACGGACTTGGACTTTTTCAACCTCATTGTTCCGTGTGGAATCAATGACAGAGGGGTCACTTCACTCGCAAAAGAATGTGGCAGGGAAATTCAAGCGAAAGAGGTCTCCGATCGAATGATTGGCCACCTGACTGATTTGTTCGACTGGAATTTGGTTTCGGCGGACTGAAAACGTCGAATTTTCCTGACCTTCGTGCAAAATTCGGAATATGAAAACGACGCGTACAATCTTGATCATCGTTACAGCGGTAGTGGCCTTGAGTTACATCACGGGCCATGGTTACATCTGGGGCGGTCTTGTTGAGACGTATGCGCGGGGTTGGAACAATTCAAACATCGATGACATTGAATTCCGAGACCTGAGAACGCTTTCCGCGTCCGACAGTGCGTCCCCATGGATTGCCAAGAACAGTTGGGGGCTTGAATTTACAGAAGATGAATTGGCTTGGCACGAAGAATACATGTCGGCGAGTTTTTTGGTTTTGCAGGGTGACACATTGCTTTTCGAAGAATATTGGCAGGGGCATGATTACACTACAGTTACCAATTCGTTCTCAGCGTGCAAGTCAATTGTCGCCCTGGCAATCGGCCTGGCGGTTACGGATAAAAAGGTCAACGTAACGGATCAGTTGGCTGACTACTTGCCTCGCTTTGAGGGCGAAGGAGGCCGAGGGCTTACGGTGCAACAGGCTCTCCAGATGCGGAGTCACATTCCATTTGGCGAGGACTACGCCAATCCATTCGGCTTCATGGCAAAAGCGTACTACCGGAAGGACATGCAGGAGCTGCTTGAACCCTTTCGCGTTCCAGAGACACCGGGTTCGAAGTGGAAGTACGAGGGCGGTAACACAATGCTTTTGGGAGAATTGATTGCGGGCTTGGATGAAGGCTCCCTGAGCCACTGGGTTGAGAAGCGTCTGTTGGAGCCCATGGGGGCTCAGCACGATGCGTTTTGGGGGTTGGACGCACCGGACGGTGAGGGCGGAATCGAACGCTGTTTTGCCGCATATTATTCGACTTCCCGTGATTTTGCTCGATTTGGAAAGCTGATCAATCACCGAGGGAACTGGAATGGAAAACAGCTTATTGATTCAACGTTTATGACAGAAATGGTGACTCCCATTGCTGAGATGACGAGCGAATGTGATGCCGAGCATTATGGATATCAAATTTGGCTGGGTGAAACGGAATCGGGAATGCCGTTCAGTTGCATGGAAGGTTTGCGAGGTCAAATGGTCATCGCTGTGCCTGACCTTGATGTGGTGGTGGTGCGCACGGGCTACGACAAAGACAAGCGGAAAGACGGTCCATTGCCGTCGGATATTCTTCGTGTATTGAACATGGGTCTTCGGTTGGTTAATCTATAAACAGCTGAAAATCAATTGTAAACTATCAATATCCGTGTGTGAATCGAACGTACTGCTTCTCACATTGACCCATTGATTTGCGGCAATAACGAAGAACGATGAATCAAAACAATCAACCCATTCGGTGCCTTGTTGTCGATGATGAAATGCACGCACGCCAGGCCATCTGCCGTCAAATTGAGAAGCATTGCCCTCATTTTCAGATTGTTCAGACAGCGAGCAGCGCTTCCGAAGCTTACCAATTGATCAAAGACCTCGCGCCAGAGGTGGTCTTTCTGGACATCCAAATGCCACACGAATCAGGATTGGAATTGTTGGATCGATTCAAGGATCGATCGTTTTACGTGGTCTTTTGCACGACCTACCATGAGTATGCCGTGGAGGCATTGCGCAAACGAGCGTTTGATTACTTGCTCAAGCCTGTTGACGGAAAAGACCTCATTGCATGTGCAAAGCAAATCACGCACAAATTGCGGGTTCAGCCGGAAGAGGAGACACCCAAACCGGGAGGGCGTCGGATAGAACTCATTACTTCGGGTCAAAGGCATTTTGTGCGTCATGCAGACATTTTATACGTTGAGGCATCCGGAAGTTATTCCACCTTGTACCTGGAAACGGGAAAGCGCATCACCGTCTCTAAAAATTTAAAACGCATCGCCGAGATGCTCCAAGATTCACTCTTCAAACGTGTTCACAACTCGTTTCTAGTGCGACTCGCTTCGGTGCAGGCTTTCAACCACCGCAAGGGTGTTCTGCAATTGCCCAACGGAAAGGAAGTCCCGGTGGCTGTTCGGAAACGAGAGGAAGTGCGCCAAGAGTTGATCCAGTTGATGGTGAATGAATTGCCTGAAACGGAATCTAATTTGGCGGCAGAAGACCAAGGGACATTCCAAAAAACGTAGCGCCACCGTCGAGGGTTATCTTTGCCCCACATGAAACGGCGTGACATCAGGCTATTGAGCCAAGAAGAATTGAGGGAAGCGGTTGTTGCAATGGGCGAAAAGGCGTTTCGCTCGAAGCAACTTGAGGAGTGGATTTGGACAAAATCGGCATCCTCATTTGAGGAAATGAGCAATCTGTCAAAAGGATTTCGGTCCAAGTTGGAGGCGGAGTTTGATTTGAGCAGGATTGAATTAGCCGATCAGCAAATCAGCCGAGATGGAACCATCAAATGCGCATTTGATGTGCGAGCGGGTCAGGTGATCGAAGGGGTTCTCATACCGACGTCAAAGCGGATGACGGCTTGTATCTCCTCCCAAGTTGGATGCAGTTTGGCGTGTAAGTTTTGCGCTACTGGAAAGCTGAAACTGCTGAAAAACCTGAGTGCAGCGGAAATTTACGATCAGGTTGAGATGATTCGAGGGTTGGCAGACCGTCACTACGATAAAAACCTGAGCAACATTGTTTACATGGGCATGGGGGAGCCTCTGCTGAATTACAGTGCGGTTTTGGAGTCCATCGATCGTATATGTGGAGAACCAGGACTCGGCATGTCGCCCAAACGGATCACGGTCAGTACGGCCGGGATTGCAAAGGCCATCAGGCGATTGGGAGATGATGAGGTGCGGTTCAATTTGGCGCTGTCACTGCATGCGGCCAACGATGAAAAACGCAATCGCATCATGGCCATCAACGAGTCCAACAACCTTGAAGCGCTGGCTGAAGCTCTGCAGTATTTTCACGAGCGAACGGGCACGCGAGTAACCTACGAGTACATCATCTTCAAGGATTTCAACGATGACTTGGAGGACGCGCGCGAGTTGGCGGCATTTTGTGAGCACGTTCCGTGCAAGGTCAATGTCATCGAGTACAATCCCATTGACGAGGGGGAATTTGAAATGGCCAGTACCGAGCGCGTTGACGCGTTCGTGGACTTACTGGAGTCCAGAAACATCATCGTGAACGTACGAAGGTCAAGGGGAAAAGACATCGATGCCGCTTGCGGACAATTGGCCAACAAGAACGCGATCGCGGTTCCCCAGGCGAAAAACGGATCAGTCTAGCTTCAGAACAGCGAGGAACGCCGACTGTGGAACCTCGATATTCCCCACCTGCCGCATTCGCTTCTTTCCTTTCTTCTGCTTTTCGAGCAGCTTACGTTTTCGAGTGATATCACCGCCGTAACATTTTGCCGTAACATCTTTTCGCACGGGCTTAATGGTTTCCCGGGCAATGATTTTTGCCCCAATTGCGGCTTGCAGTGCAATCATGAATTGTTGCCTTGGAATCAGTTCCTTGAGCTTCAAGCAGATGCGCTTGCCCAAGTCAAAGGCGTTGTCTTTGTGAATGAGTGCACTCAAAGCATCCACAGGATCGCCATTGAGCATGATGTCAAGTTTAACGAGCTTCGACTCCTTGTATTCATCGGGGAAATAATCGAATGACGCGTAGCCTCGGGAAACTGACTTCAGCTTGTCATAGAAATCGAAGACAATTTCACCAAGTGGCATTTCGAATGAAAGCTCCACTCTGTCAGAAGTCAAGTAAACCTGATTGGTGAGTACACCTCGCTTTTCGATGCACAGATTCATCACTTGGCCGATGTATTCGCTTTTGGTGATGACCTGCGCCTTGATGAACGGCTCTTCGACATGCAACAAGTGGTTCGGCTCCGGCAAATCCGATGGATTGTTGACGATGAGCATCTCATCTGTCTTGGTGTAAGCGTGATAGCTGACGTTGGGAACGGTGGTGATGACGGTCATGTTGAACTCCCTTTCGAGTCGTTCTTGAATAATTTCCATGTGGAGCATGCCCAGGAATCCACAACGGAATCCAAAGCCTAGAGCAGCTGAAGATTCAGGCTCGAAGACCAAAGACGCGTCATTCAGTTGAAGCTTCTCCATACTGGCTCTCAATTCCTCGTAATCCTCAGTGTCAACCGGATAGATACCCGCAAAAACCATGGGTTTCACATCTTCAAAACCTTGCACGGATTCATCGCACGGTGAAGATTCGAGGGTGATGGTATCACCGACTTTGATCTCTCGGGCATCCTTGATGCCTGAAATGATGTAGCCGACATTGCCTGTAGAGAGTTCTTTTTTGGGCGCCAGTTCCATCCCCAACGTCCCAATTTCGTCCGCTTCATAAACTTGGTTGGTGGCAAAGAATTTCACGCGATCTCCTTTTCGGAGACGTCCATTTAAGATTCTGTAGTAAGCGATGATTCCGCGAAACGAGTTGTAAACGCTGTCAAAAATCATGGCCTGCAAAGGGGCATTCTCGTCGCCGCTAGGCGCTGGCACGCGTTCCACGACGGCTTCAAGAATATCTTCAACACCGAGGCCACTTTTTCCGCTAGCGGGAATGATGTCATCAAGGGAACAGCCAATGAGGTCAACGATTTGATCTCCCACCACCTCCGGGTCGGCTGAATCCAAATCCATCTTGTTCAAAATGGGAATGATCTCAAGATCGTGCTCCAAGGCCAAGTAGAGGTTGGAGATGGTTTGAGCTTCGATTCCTTGAGTGGCGTCTACAATCAGCAGAGCACCTTCGCATGCTGCAATGGAACGTGAAACCTCGTAACTGAAATCTACGTGCCCTGGGGTGTCAATCAGATTGAAAACAAATTCCTCCCCGCTCTTGGCGGTATAAGTCATCTGAATGGCGTGACTTTTTATGGTAATTCCACGCTCCCTTTCGAGGTCCATATCGTCCAAGGCTTGGTCCTGCATCTGACGCTCGCTAATGGTTCCTGTCGTCTGCAAAAGACGGTCTGCTAGGGTGCTTTTGCCGTGGTCAATGTGGGCAATGATGCAAAAATTACGGATGTTCTTCATCTATCGTTCGTGTACCGCAAAAATACGGCTCAAGGGATTCGTTTTGTCGGATGTTCCAATGCTTATTTCTAATGGCGCTCCGATGTACTATATTTACAAACTTCTCGAATCGAAAATTGTTGAGAACGCAACGTTTTTGGCAAATTTTAGGTTCTGAAAATGAAAATCTGATTTACATGAAGCAATTCTGTTTTGTCCTCGCCTCAATGCTTGTTTCGGTCCTTTCAACGGGTCAAAACCTGATCAATGACCGACTTGATTTTTCCATGGGCAACGAAGCATATGAACAGCCGTCAATGACCACGGCTGAAGACATTCTTGATCGATACGGCTCCTTCAAAGGAGCTGTTTTGAACATGACGCGTGATGAGCATATTGTCCTCCGCGCATGGGATGGATTTGACAAGAATGAAGCCCGCAAAATTCTGAAAGAGCGCAAGGACCAATGGAAACTAGACCATGCCGATGAAATAGAGGCTCGTAAGCAGGCCCGAATGCAACAAACGGACGGGTGTGATTGCTGGGTTGAACCTGATGCGTCTTACACTCAAATTACAGTTGACGACATGGAATACACTGCGGGAGCGGGTGAGTTCGTCGATTTTTCAACTCTTCCCATCCAAATTGGCTTTGATTTTGAGCTTTACGGAATCGTCTACAATAGTTTTCATTTGAATTCGAAGGGATCTGTTTCGTTCGACGGCTACACGATTGATTGGACGCCAGAAGAGTTTCCGGTTACCACAGATGAAGTGGCTCAAATTGCCGGCTTTTGGGCAGATTCGGATTACACGACGTCAGGAGAGATTTACTACAAAGTCACTCAGGAAGAAGTTTACATCAATTTCGTTGACGTTGGGTACTACAATGACAACACCGACTTGCTAAACTCATACCAAATTGTCATTACGAGTGATGCCTCGGGCGCGCTTCCTGACGGCGCAAATACACAGATGTGCTACCTTGATATGAACTGGGCGCATGGCGATGTCGGTGGTTCTGGTGGATGTTGTGGAGATAGCCCAGCAACGGTTGGTATGGATGCAGCACCTGACTACGGACCGTACCTGCAGTTTGGACGATTCAACACATTGGACGATACGTACAACGGCCCGCAAGGCACAGGTGACGGAAACGACGACGGAGTCAATTGGTTGGATTACCGTATTTTCAACATGGACGCCTCTGAGGACAGCGAAAACATCAATCCATTCCCAACGGGAAGCCTGGGATGTGACACGCTCGTCCTTTGTTTGGGCAATACGTACGACATCAATATGAGCTTCTTGGGTCCGGAACCCAACCAGAACATTACGGTTGAGACCAATGACTTGACAGGTTGGGAGTACGCGTTGACAGACGGAGAGACGGCAAACATCACAGGCCTGTTCACGGCGTTGCCTGAGAACGTAGGTACCAATGTGATCAACATCTCTGCGACGGATGACGGCACACCCACTGGCGTGACAGAACTCACTGTGATCATCGAAGTCCTCAACATCGAATTGCCGGAATTGGTGCTGGAAGGCAACAGCGCAATCTGCGCAGGGGGTGAAGTGGAAATAACAGCCACCGGGGCTTTTGATGAGATTGTGTGGTCGAACGGAGTCGTTGGAAACACCAACACTTACACATTCGGCGGAACGTTTTTCGTCACGGGTTACTTGGACCAGTGCACTCAAGTCGAAGAGTTTTACGTGGATCAAAGCCCTTACTTTCTTCCTGACGTTGAAGTGGATCCACCGTCGGTTTGTCCTGGTCAAACCACTGTTGCAATCGTCGATTCGCTGGAGCAAGAAGGCTACAACGTTTACGAGTGGGAGGGAGACTGGAATGGACTTGGAGGTGAAGTGGTTGGAACCATAGGAGAAGCTGGTGCTGAGTTGACCGCTGGAGTTTTTCGCTTGCTGGTCACGGACGACGAAGGCTGCCAAGGTCAAAGAGTCTTTATCATCGAGACCGTAGGGTCTTACATACCTGAGACGACGGTGGAGCCATACTGCGACGGCATACCGAATGAAGTGACTTTCGACGGCGGATACTCTAGCCCGGAGGAGGGAACTTTTTATGTTTACCTCAGCTCCAACGAGGATTCCGGTTGGGGTGGAAGTTATTTGGAGTTGATCATCAATGGGACAGACAGTTACATTCTGACTTCTTCGGCTAGTTTCACTCAATTCGACTTTGACATTGCGGCTGGAGATGACATGGAGCTGATTTTCTACGAAGACGCTAACATTGATTCAGATGTCCTTTCTGTAACCGTTTACAACTGTGGATATGAAAACGGGATTGAATTGAATGATCTGGTCGCGGGCACCATTTTGACAGCTGCTGCTGACTGTGAGGCATCTCCAGCGGTTGGTCAGTGGAATTGCCTTTCCGGACCTGAGCCATGGTCGTTTTCGAATGCGGATGAGTATGACACAGACTTTTTCCCGACTGGATATGGATTGTATGAAATCTGTTTCACCGAGGAAACCTGCGAGCAGGATTACTGCTACGACGTGGAGATCACGGAAGAGCCATCAGTGACGTTGTCGACAGCCAATGATGTGCTGTGCAATGGTGCAACAACAACGGTTTTTGCGGATGTCACTGACATCGGCGGAACGGCCGGGTTGAATTGGTCTGCTCCTGGAAATGACGACGTGTTTGAAAATGACTTTTCATTCTCAAATCCGACCACTTACAACGCCTCGGTGGTTGTCACCAACGGCTGTGGTACCGCCAATGCGTCAATCCCGCTGTATTCTCAATACACCCCTGAGCCTGAATTGGAAGATGAAAGTTTGTGTGATGGTGGAGAAGTCTACCTCGATCCCACCAGCCCTGACACACCTGATCTGGAATTTGAATGGTTCATTGACGGGGATTTGATTCCGGGCGAAATCGCTGAGGAATACACCGCGGTTTCGACGGGGGAGTTTTGCGTAGAGGTAAGCAATCAATGTGGACAGGGCGAGGCTTGTGCTTTGATCACCATTGTTGGTGAAATTCCTCTGCCACTTGAAAGCATGACCGTGGACTGCATTGGAGATGGTGTTGCAGCGGTCGTGCCAGATTTACCCGACGGATACACGGTTGAATGGCCTGATGGTTCAACGGACATCAATTGGGAAGTAGCCGACGGAAGTTCCTATGACGGCACAGAGATCTGTTTGGATTATACGGATCCGTACGGATGTGAAACCAATACGGCCTGTACTTACTTGTACATCGGTTTGCCACCTACGATTGATGCAGAGCCCATCCTGGAGGACGGCGACTTTTTGACTTTATGTCCAGAGGTTGAGTATGATTTCGATCTCAGTGCACAAACGTGGAACGGAACTTCCTACCAGGACGGAGCCGGAGAGTATGAGTGGTGGGTGGAGTGCCCGGATACCACCATTTACTTCGGTGATCCACAAGATGCGATGACGGTCGTGAGTTCAATGTTGAATCAAAACTGTTGGGAGTATGGCATCACATTGGTCGGTTCAGCAATCAACCCATGCGCTGTAGGAGGCATTCGCCAGGAGTGGGAGGTGCTTGTTGATTACTGTGAACTCACCATTCCGAATGTATTCACTCCGGATTACGGAGATGACATGAACGAAAGTTTTTACATCACAGGACTGGAAGTTTACGAAGATGTTTACATGCGCATTTACAACCGTTGGGGCCAAGTCGTTTACACGAGCAATGCCTATGACAATGAAGATGCATGGAGACCAAACAATGACGAGACTGGAACTTATTGGTATACCATGTACTTGCCGGAGAACGGAAGAGAGTACAAAGGCTCTGTGACCATTCTTCGAGACTGATTTTACGGACTCAAACCTACTCAATTGGCCAAGTCAAAGACGCATTACGTCTGTACCTCTTGTGGAAATGAATCCATACAGTGGGTGGGCCAGTGTCCAAGCTGTAAAGCTTGGAATACACTCGAGGCGTTTACGGTAAAATCTGCGACGCCTGCTCAACGTGCCAGTCAATCATCGGGCAAAGGCCTGCAACCGGTTCAAGCCAAGCCGCTTGCTGACGTCAAAGTCTTGGAAGTCGATCGAATGTCCACGGGAGATCCTGAATTGGATCGTGTCTTGGGCAAAGGTGTGGTACCGGGAGCGGTTGTTTTGTTGGGCGGAGAACCGGGAATTGGCAAGTCAACGCTGATGCTTCAGTCTGTGCTCGCAATGGCTAA
>Ga0206677_10001559_pt1 | contig 21053 bp, 9 predicted proteins | sample M130m12015metaG_FD_155475 | JGI IMG/M metagenome (GOLD analysis project Ga0206677, IMG submission 155475) | Ammonia-oxidizing marine archaeal communities from Monterey Bay, California, United States - M1 30m 12015 | ecosystem: Environmental > Aquatic > Marine > Intertidal zone | place: USA...
CACGCAAAAAAATTATTTCTCTTAAGCCCGCTGGTCGAAGTCTAATGCCTCCTGGACTTCTTAATGGCCTCGATGACGCTGCCCTTCGAAACCTTTTCGCCTATCTCCGAATCTCTCAACCAATTACGAAGTAACGAGATGCGGAAAAAATTTGGGTCGACAAACTATTCGGAGTTATTGGGAGTAGGGTGGTCTTTTCGGCTCTGAGATTAATTGATCATGATGGAAAAGATGAGCTGTCTGATATAAACGTTTTTTGAGACCGTAAAGCTATGGTCTATTTAGACGTGAGGTCGCGCCGTCACCAAGCCTCTTCGAGTGATGAAGAAAACTGATTCCCTTCCCCCGAAAAAATCCAAAATAAGTTGGGTGCGATACTGGAAAGCGCGCAGACTATTTGGTCTCAAATGGAAAGTGCGATGTAAGTTCTGGGTGTCTCTTATCAGTTTGCGATTTCTCCCTTCATTAGTGATGGCACAAGAAATCCCTACCGCCCAATTTGACTATCATACCATTCGGAGTGAACAGTCGGTCGCAGAAGGGGAGGCGGAGAAATGGGAGGGCGAATCCTTAGCGATAGAAGGGAGATCGCGAATTCAGGATATGGCTAATTTTGGCCCTCAGTGGAGTGGTGGATCTCATCTGCTTTGGGACGGAAAGATAGGTGAATCCATGAAAACAAGTTTTAGGATTCCACAAGCGGGTAAGCATCAGATCACCATAGTGCTTACAAAGGCACCCGATTACGGTGTTTTTACCATTAACTTGAACGGCAAACCGGTTCTCAAAAGTATCGACCTTTATGCAAATAAGGTGGAAGTCAGCAAGCTAATAGATCTTGGAGAATTCAATCTTGCAGCTGGGGACCAGCGTTTGGAATTCGTTCTTTCTGGGGCTAATGTAAAAGCACATCCCTTTCGTAAGACTGGGTATCTTATGGGGGTCGATTATCTCGTTGCCAAGAATTTGGAGCCCAAGAAGCCGATAAAAGAAGTAAGGTCTTCTCCCCCTCCAATTAATGACTCCATTTCCTTTGAGGAAGTCCAACCCTTACTCCAAAAGTATTGCTATGAGTGCCACGGAGCAGGAAAGAAGGTGGAAGGGAAGGTGAATTTGAGAGAGATGGGATCCCGAGCGAAGTTTTCTCAGCAGGTTGAAACTTCTCGACTGGGTGCTGAAGCAGTGAGTTTCGGTGAAATGCCTCCCGAAAAAAGCAAGCAACCCAGTGCCGGGGAAAGGAAAAAAATTTCCGATTTTTTCAACAGGATTGTAGATGAATACGCTGAAAAAAACACGATTCTAGAGCCGGTTGTGATGAGGCGGTTTAACCGTTATGAATATAACAACGCGGTTCGTGATCTCCTGCAACTTCGGGGTGATATTTATCCTCTTCCTGAGAAGTCGATCCGTGGGAGCAATCACTTTAACCCTGCTTCTGGCGTTATGCCAAGGAGCGTGCGCGTGAGTAATCGAACGCTGGGAAAGAACCAAGTTGAACGACAAATCCTGAAAGGCGTAAATCCATTCGCGATCGATCTGCAAGCCGAACATGGCTTCAATAACCAAGGTGAACAACTAAGTACCTCAACGATTCTACTAGAAAGCTTGCTCAAACTTGGACGATCAATCGTCGATAGCCCAAACTTTGATTCTTACACCAAGTTAGCAGATACCTTCTTCAAGGAAGATGACATCCCAATTAAGGAAAAGTTGCGTCCGTTTCTAGGCAGAGCTTTCCGAAGGCCTGTCACTGAAATCACCTTGAATCGTTACGCCAACTATTATGAGTCGGAAAAACAAAAGACTTCATCTCATTCTCGAGCACTTAAAAATGTCGTTGCGGCAACTCTAGCTTCGCCAAAGTTTCTTTATGTGGTTGAAGAAAAATCAGAGGCCTCTAAGAAAATTCCGCTGTCTGATTACGAATTAGCTCAGCGTTTGGCTCTCTTCCTCTGGAGTAGTCTTCCTGACGAAGCACTGATTTCTGTGGCTCAAAAAGGGCAGCTTAGGAAACCCGATATTCTCAAAAGAGAAATTCGTCGAATGCTTCTTGATCGGCGTAGCCGAGCTCTCTCTGAGAATTTTGCACGCCAGTGGTTGCGTCTCGATCAACTTGTGACAGCAGTGCCCGACTTTGATCGCTTCGGAGAATATTATGCACGGATTGGCTGTGAGCAATGGAAGTTTGGTCTCCAGACAATGGTCGAACCCCTTCTTTTGTTCGAGAGCATTCAGGTGGAGGACCGTTCGATAATGCTCTTGATTGATAGTAATTATTCCTATCGCTCTGATGAACTGCAGTCCTGGTATGCTAATCCACAAAGCCCCTTCGGAACGAAAGGAAATCGCAATCGATTTAACACGACTTCACAAACCTTCAGTCGTAGGGCTTTAACAACACGGAAGGAAGGGGGGGTTCTCAGCACCGCGGCTGTCCTAACGATGACTTCTACCCCCTTACGAACCAGTCCCATTAAAAGGGGGGCTTGGGCTGCCACGGTCATTTTCAATGATCCTCCGCCTCCGCCTCCCGATCTTGTGCCAGAGATTGAGGAAGATGATGCCGCTATTGCGGCATCAGGGCTTACAATTCGCGACCGTCTTAAACAACACGCTTCGGACCAAACATGCGCTAGTTGCCATGCCAAGATTGATCCTATGGGCTTCGCTCTTGAGAATTACGATGCGGTTGGGCGTTGGCGGGATGATTACGCAGGCGGTCTCCCAGTTGATGCAAGTGGAAAACTTTTTGGCGAAATTGAATTTAAAAACATCGTAGGATTTAAAGATGCGATCCTTGCTCGACCAGAGAAGTTCATTCGAGGATTCAGTGAGCATCTTCTATCCTATGCCTTAGGTCGCGAATTAAAGGTGACCGACAAACTTGCAGTTGATCGTATCACGGGAAAAGGGATGGAGGATCATGGCCGATTTTCAACCTTAATTTTAGAGGTCGCCATGAGCCACCCCTTCCGAAATAAAAGCAATTAAAGATTACCAAAGTGAATATCCTTAGGAACAGAACTCTTCCGCGTCGCACTTTCTTGCAGGGATGTGGGGCTGCTTTAGCTCTTCCACTTCTTGAAGTGATGCAGGCAAAGACTAAGAGCGAAGTCATTCACCCAAAGCGGTTAGCTTTTTTTTACACGCCCAATGGAGTTGCTCAAAAAGCATGGCACCCTTCTTCGACTGGGATTAATTTTGAGCTTAGCCCCACCCTTCAGCCTCTCGAGGGTATTCGGCAGAAGATTTCACTTCATACTAATCTTGATCGAATCAAGGTTCCTGGAACTGATGGACACGCTCAGGCTGGAACCTGCTATCTCAGTACGGCTAGGCCAGATGAACTCTCTCCAGCTGGCTACCCGCTTAAACGTACCATCGATCAAGTTGTTGCTGATGTTGCAGGCAAGGCTACCGCGTTTCGGTCCCTAGAACTTTCCTGCAACAGTTATACCGACAATCGAGAATCCGTCTATTTCGACAATATCTCATGGTATGGACATGGTCATGTCGCACGTTCTCTAAAGGATCCTCGTTTAGTTTTTAATCGTCTTTTTTCGGTTCGAGAGCATCAAGCTAACGCAAGTGTTTTAGATCTTATTCGGGAAGATGCTAAGGACCTCCAGCCGAAACTTGGGCGGCTTGATCAGGATAAATTAGAGGAATACTTAGAATCAATACGAACCGTCGAACAACAAATCGAACGGATTTCCAAACGACAAGACGATATTCGAGATCTTGAATTAAGTGAGCCGGGTAAATTATGGACGACAATGCGGCGTGATGAATATATTCAAGTGATGGGGGATTTGATGATTTTAGCCCTTCAAACCGATCTCACCCGTGTTGCCAGTATGATGGTGGCTCCCGAGCGATGGGATAGCCCGCTTATGTTTCATGGTATCTTTGAAAAACCGATTCGTCATCATGGCTGGACTCACAATCAGAATAAAGAAGAGGTTCTTCGTGATCTCGAAAAACTTGATCTTTTTCACATGGAACAATTTGCTCATCTTGCCACCAAGATGGATTCCATCGAAGAGGGGGAGGGTACTCTTTTAGATAACATGATGTTCGTCATGGGCTCGGGTCTTGGAAGTGGAATGCACCACACTTGTAATAATCTGCCTACTTTGATTGCTGGAAGTGGTGGCGGTCTTTTTGAAACAAACCGTCACGATCGACACTCACCAGGAACTCCTATCGCAAACTTGTGGCTTTCAATCGCGAAAGCGATGGGCGTCAAAGCTGACCGAATTGGCGATAGCACTGCAACCTTAGACGGTTGGACCATTTAGTTTTTGACTGCTGCCAGTAATTTCGGCGTGCTCTGACCTAAAATAGCGAAATAGTCTGTTGGCTGGGACACCTTCAGCTTATGATTTAAGTCCGGAGAAATGGGTGGTCGCTTTTGATAAGACTAGAAGGGAAAGAAAAAAGAGTTGAGGGCGATAGATTGTTAGCTTCAAGGCTTGAGTATTTTATGTTTGGTGATGCCACTGTCATCGGTTCGAAATAGACCATTTGATTCTAGAATCCACCAAGATTCTCCCGAAGACGATTCGGTGGAATCAGCTGCTGCCATTGCGATAGTGGCTGATGCTTCGTCTTGTTGACTGATAGTCCAGGCCCACACGTCTCCGCCAAGGTCACACCGAGAGAGGTATCCCGGCTTTGCTGGGTTGATGGCGCTGACAAACTTGCGGGAACACAATTGTGTTCCTGCAATACTCCCAGCTAAAGCGGTGAATGGTCTGAGTGAATCTACCTCTAGAGAAGTTGAATAGAGGTAACTGTCTCGCCCCTGCGAAAAGGTATAGAGAAGTCCGTGAGAAGTTCCATACAGCCAATGGTGGGGGCTGCAGCGAAGAGAGAGAATATTGTAGTATCCCAAGTCGGACCGGCTGGACGCTTCTTGGAACGTTTTTCCATTGTCGTGCGAAACGTGAATAGAAGCCTCATTAGATTGAGTGGTGAAGACCGGATCACCCCGTCCCAACAGAGACATGAAATGGTCAGGGCAGGTGACCGTTTCAATAACGGTTTGTCCAAATTGATTTTGAAAGTAGGGATTGGCATGGATCGCGGTGATGCGATGGCCCTTCTGGCCTAATGAGGCCCATGTGTCGCCGCCATCGTCGCTTCGGAAAAGTCCGCGTGTTTCGCAACCGACAAAAATTATTTTTGGGTCCATTGGTAAAAAAACGAGAATTTCTCCACAGAGAGCGGATGGCCCAAGAGCGTCAAAATCACCTTTGAAAAGCAAACGGTTCCAAGTCTTGCCACCATCATTGGTGCGATAGAGCCCTCCCTTAAAATTTCCTTTGGAATCAGCCCGTCCAGAAGCTCTGAGCATGATTAGTGGATTAGTCGGATGGATCGCAACACTCCGCACTGCATTTGAGGCTCCTTGAAGATGACCATTGGCAGGGGCCCATGTTTTTCCGCCATCCGTGGAACGCAAGAGACCTTCGTGGCTTGTCCTAACGACAATAATATTGGGGTCAGATGGTGCTACTGCCAACCCTGTCAATTGCGAGGAGCTGGTTCCAGTCGCTGCAAGGGGCTTGGCCGTTGAGTTAAGAGAGCTTCCGGACTCTAGAGTGAGATTTGAAACTGATGCCCGAAAATACATCTGAGCGTCTTGTGGAAGAGCTCGGAATACGATCCCTGCACCAACTGTTGCTGGGAGCTTTTTAAAGTGGCGAGCGCCGAAGGACCAAGTTGCGCCATCGGCGGAACTCCAAGCGGTCCAGACGTTTTTTTCACGGGTGATTCGTAGCCAACGATGACCATCAGGTAACCGCTGATAGCTCTGCCGTGTTCCGGCTCCATCACCGTGATCGGGACTAGTGCGCAAGCCGTTTTGGGCAACTTGCATGATTCCGAATTCACGTCCCCAGCCATAATTATTCTTCTCGGGATGCTCGCGGACAGTCAGCCCCACCCAGGAGTCTCCGTTTACAGGTTCTCCCTGTAATCCCGCCATTTGATTAATTTTGCAAGTCAAGATGAAGTCACCTGTCACGGGGCGATGCACTACGTATTCACCCTCTCCAACAAAGGAAAAAGAGCGATCAGAGTGCTGGAGAAGATTGTAAGTTGAATCTGATTCTCCGGCGATTCCTAGGTTCCAGCCAGATGGTTTCTTAATCGCAACGGAAATGGGAACAGGATCAGTATCGATCGTGTGATTTCCATCATAAAAAAGACGAGCCCAAACATGGTGGTTGCCGCCGGGTAGCACTCCGTCATAGATGAGGGTCGTTCCTTTACTTGAACTGATTTGCATCTCGTCAAAGTAAAAAAGAATACGTTCAATTTTACGCCCATTGGGTTCGGCTTTTACGGTTGCTTTGATTCCCCCATCATCGTCGGCCCTAACAACGACTTTCACCTCAGGGAGAGCGTCTCCAGCCTCGTGTAGCAAAAGAGCTGAGGGGATTTCCTGACGAGGAATTCCCGGGCCCTGCCATTCGAGCTGAAAAAAGGGTTTATTCCGGTCTACAAAATAATCAATAGCGAGGTGGTGATCGCCCTTGGCGAGGTGTAATCCAGTAACTTTATCCTCGGGCCCATGTAAGCCATCCCAAAGAAGAGTCTCTTTTTGGTCAATGCGAATTCGGTATCCATCGGTACCTTTCATTCTGATAAGGTAAAATCCCGACTCTGGAGCTCGTAATAAACCACGAAAACGAAAAGCGTATCCTTCCCGGCGTTTGCCCCTCAGATCGAGATCAAAGCCATTACAGATCCCTTGTTGAATGAGGCGACCGCTCTCGATTTCATCAAGCGAAAGCCAATAATGTCGTTCATTTCGACTTTGCTCTGCTTTCTCGCTAGGAGGGTAGATGACATTAACGTGGCGATCTTCTTCTTTGTGCCAGAGTTCATACTTGAGCCCAGGTGCAGTTGGTAAGCTGATGGATTGGTTGGGTGGAGTCGCAGAAGCGGCCTTGATGACAAGAGGCTCGATGGAATGATCAAAAATATCAGTCATTGAGAAGCGCACGGTGGGGTTCTTAACTTTGACATCTATCAGGGCGTGACGCGTAACTGGCATGCGTTCCTCGTGAATTGCAACCGGTTTTCCGAAGCATTTTGAATTATTAAAGATCTCAATTTTGATTTGATACTGAGGAGAAGCAGTCTTTGGAATAGACCAAGAAACGTGTACCTGCTCGCCATTTGTTTCAGCCTTAAGTTCTTCCACTTTCGGTAAATCCAAGGTCGGGAGATCAGGCTGCTTTACTGTAAATGAATACTGGTTTCCTTCAGCGAGAGGCTGGCCTTCAAGAAGTTGTGGAACCATCGATCTGTTGCTACTTAACTCCATTGCCAAGGTGCGGTCATGATCGATTTTGTTGACCACCCAATAGTTTTTGAGAGTAAGCCCTTTCTGAACATCAATCGTAACAGTATCGGATTTACGCCATTCATGATCTTTTCTGTAGTAGCCTAGCCGACGATGGATTGCTCTTGCCGAGCGGCATTCGTTTCCGAAATCTTCGAGAAACCCAGCGTTACCAGTAAATGCTTTTGCAGAAATGGGTAAGCGCATGATTCCATAAAGGTGCCAACACCCGCTTTCGACATCTTTCACCCAACGACCTATGTATGAGATGTCTGTTTCGTCTTTTCCAAGTGGCTGCCAAATCCGCATCATCATGGTATACCAACGGTCACGCTTAATCAGTGGCCAAGTCCCAAAAAGTGCGCCACTCGCACCTTCTCCGATATATTGATAGGCAAATGTATGCTCAGAAGCAGCCTCTACTCTAACCGGTTCTCCTTTAGGGTTACTCCCCCAAAATGACCAAACTGATCCAGGACGAAAGGAATCCTGTACTTCAGGATCTAGATTAGGGCGATGATCATCGCCAACTGTCGCCACAGATCCTGCGAATCCTCCGTAGGCCGTCACTCCTGTAGGAATGGTGCCAATATTCCAATTTGCCGAATAAGTTGATTCAGCCCACCATGGCCAGCGAAGATCCATCATCATGATGTCTGCGCCCTCTTCGATGTTTTCGCCATACCAAGTGGCCCTTGCTTGTGTGATCGAAAGCAAGGAAAGAGTGACAAGAATCTTAATCATGAGTCGTTCGAATTTTTCTAAGAAATGATTTTGTTGATGACGTTTCCATAGACATCGGTAAGCCGAAAATCTCTTCCAGCATGACGGAAGGTCAATTGCTCGTGGTTGATACCAAGAAGGTGGAGCATCGTTGCGTGTAGGTCATGAGTGTGGACAGCATCTTTAGCGGTCCGGATTCCATATTCATCAGATTCTCCATGAACGATTCCTCCCTTAATCCCTCCTCCTGCCATCCAAGAAGAAAAGCAGAGGTTGTGATGTTCTCGGCCAGGATGATCTGGATTCTCATGAAATGGGGTCCGCCCAAATTCGGTAGTCCAAACTACCAGTGTGCTGTCTAGCATCCCTCTCCTTTTAAGGTCAGTGAGAAGTCCGGCTATCGGTTTATCGATTGCCTTTGCTAAACGCTCATGATCACCAATATTGCCATGGGAATCCCAGTTGTTACTTGATCCCACATCAATGAGTTCGAGGAATCTCACGCCTCTTTCTGCGAGTCTTCGAGCCACGAGGCATTGCCATCCGAAACCGGTGGTAGTTCCCCGTTTAATCCCATAAAGATCCATTGTTTCATCTGTTTCCTCTGCGAAATTAAAAGCCTCAGGTGCTTCTCGTTGCATTCCAAAAGCGGTCTCAAAGGAGCGGATACGAGCCTCTAGTTGTTGATCTGAGGAGGGCTCGGTGAGATAGGTTCGATTTACCTTTTGGCGTAACGCAAGCTCCATTTGTTGGAGGCTGAGATTGGAATTCTGGGGTTTGATGTTGGGAAGGGGATCCTTACCAGGAACGAGATGTGTTCCTTGGTGACATGCTGGTAAAAAATCACTCCCCCAGGTTTGCGAACCGGCGTAGGGGGCAGCCGGACCAAGGACCATGAAAGAGGGGAGGTTTTGATTCTCCGTTCCCAAGCCATAGCTAACCCACGATCCTGCACTTGGCCGAGCGAATTGAGCCGATCCTGTGTGGGCTGCTAAGGTTGCCTTATCATGACCATCACTTTCACAGTGCATCGCGTTTAGGACACATATATCGTCGATGACTGATCCAAGGTGTGGAAACAGTTCACTGACCCAAGCACCGCTCTGGCCGTATTGCTTGAACGAGAAGCGGGATTTTGTCAGGAAACGCTTATATGACCCAGGTTTGTTTAGCCATCTAGAGGCTGTGATTGATTTTCCATGATCCTTCGTCAATTGAGGGCGATGGTTAAACGTATCAATATGCGACACCCCACCAGTAGAGTAGAGAAAGATGACCCGCTCGGCTTTAGGAGCATGGTGGCTTGGTCTCGCTTCAAGAGGATTCATTGAAGAACCTTGAAGCTCTTTGAACATGCCGGCCAAGGCGATAGCTCCAAACCCTCCCGAAGCACGGCCCAAAAATTCGCGGCGGGTTTTATTTTGGTGGAAGGAGCTATCGAAAGTGGGCATGGAATTACTCAACAAAGAGAAATGAATTACTGGTGAGAAGAACCCTAGAAAGCGCCTCCCAGTCAGAGTATTTTTTAGATTTAGCGTCTTTTATTTTATCTCGATAGTCAGATAAGAATTTGAGGCAACTTTGGATGATTTGATCATTTGGAATCGTGCCGTGAGCTGACTCAAAGGCCCAAAGGATTTTTTTAGAATCATCACCCGGAATATCCATGATTCGCTTCGCAAATTGTTCTCCATTATCGTGTATGAATCGCGAATTTTGAAGAAAAAGAGCCTGAGTTGGTGTGGTCGTGGGCCGTCGTTTGGCGATGCTTTGATTAGGATCAGCAGCATCAAAAAGAGATAAATATGGATGTCGCCTGTTACGTTGTATCATCAAATAGACGCTGCGGTGATTTGAATCGTAGACTGCATGAAAAGGATTGTGGATTGAAAACCCCCATTGGTTGACCGGAGGGAAGGGGTGGCTTTTAGGAATAGATCGGTCAAGTTTTCCACTGACAGAAAGAATAGCGTCGCGAATCGATTCAGCATCTAAAGGCTGTCTGGAGTAACGCCAGAGAAAGCGGTTTTCGGGATCTTGGAGGAGGTTTTTTTCGTGATCGACACTCGCGAGCTGATAGGTCCGAGATGACATGATCAGGCGGTGTAGCGATTTAATCGACCAGCCCGATTCGATAAATTTTATGGCCAACCAATCGAGTAATTTAGGATGAGTAGGTGCTGCGCCACGAGAGCCAAAATCGCTGGGTGTTGAAACAATTCCTCGTCCAAAATGCCATTGCCAGACGCGATTCACAAAGACTCGAGCGGTGAGGGGGTTGCTTGCGTGAGTGATCTGATTAGCGAGTTCAAGGCGTCCGCTACTAGATGGCGCTTGTCCTACAGGTTGCCCCCCTAAAACTTCTAAAAAACGCCTTGTGACTTTTTTACCCGGTTTTGTGGGTTCTCCTCGGAATTGGAAATGAGCATCAACAGGCTTGGCTTCACTTACGCCATAGGCGACTTGATAGGATTGACTCTCTTTGATTTTAGCCAGCTGCTTTTCGAGGTCTCCTACTGATTTGGTTAATATTTTGAGTTCTTGTGCTTCTTCGGCCGAAAGAGGTTCGGCAATGACTGGGGTGCTGCCGGGTGCCTGAAATGTCTTTGGTTGAAGCCCGACATTATCGATGTCACGAGCACAAGCCGCTCCCTCCACATGACCAGCTCCATCGCAGATAAAGCAATCGATGATTCCATTCCAATTGGGCCCAACCTCTTTCTCAGAAAAATGAGTTAAATTCTCAGCAGTTCCAATAAATCCCGAGTAACTTTTCGCTTCTGGATTTATTGTGATGCGCAGGGTCTGCCATTTACCGGGCTCTAGATTACAAACCGTTTCCCATTTTTTTCCATTTGCCACCGAGAATTCAGTCGATGTGATGCTGCATTGAACAGCCAAAGATTGAATGACCCCTTGGCCAAGATAGAACCGAAACGCCCCTGTGTGTTCTGATGCTAAGGTCCGAAAGTCTAGGGTGAAATTGATCTCCTGCCCCGGCGTTGCAGTCAGTCCATTTTTAAAGACATAGCGAATACCATCGGTAATTTGACCACTTCCAAGTCTCACCCCAACTTTTCCTTTCGGGTGAATTTCTTGGAATGGGCTCTGAGCCTCTTTGAGAACCTCAAGTGGCCCAGAGAAAACCCAAGGAGCACTAAGAGGGGTCTTCGGTTCTTGAGATTCAAATCCTAAATCAATACCCCCCGCTCGCTCGTTACGATCTAAGTCGTCTCGCAATTTGATTTCCTCACTCATTTCGCGCTCTAAAAGCGCAATTTTCTCAGTCTTAAATTTCTCTAAGGCAATCACTTTTTGTGGAGGAACTAGCGGTGGGAAATGAGCAGGTCTTTTTTGCTCTTCCCCACCTGGGAATGCCCATTTGGTGCTTTGAAGGATTCCGTAAAGACCATAGTAGTCATCTGCCGAGATCGGATCATACTTATGGTCATGACATCTAGCACATCCAATTGAGAGTCCTTGTAAAGACCTGCCAAGAGTATCGATGACATCGGCAAAATCTAGATGTTGGTAGTCAGGCGAATCTTTGTAGCCGTAGCGTTTTCCAATAGCGAGAAAGCCGGTCGCGGTGATTTGATCTGAATATTGAAGGGGATCGTTTATCGAATGATGTTTCGCTAGGATATCTCCGGCAATTTGTTCTCTCACAAATTCATTGAATGGCATGTCTTTGTTAAATGCGCGAATGACCCAGTCACGATACTTATAGGCCTCTCGCACCGGGTAATCTGATCCGTCTCCTGCCGTGTCAGCATATCGAGCTATATCCAGCCAGTGGCGGCCCCAACGTTCTCCGTAAGCGGGTGAAGCAAGAAGTCGGTCCACCACTTTTAAAAAAGCATCTGGGGAGGCGTCTTCGATAAATTCTGAGATTTCGCCAATCGTTGGTGGAAGTCCTGTAAGATCGAAGGTGGCACGGCGGATGAGAGTTCGTTTGTCCGCATCTCTCACAGGAGAGAGGCCACGACTTTCCAACTCGGCAAAGATAAATTGGTCTATTGGCTGATGAGACCATTGATTGTTATTAGCGTTGGGAGTTAGTGGTTCTTTGAGCGGCTGAAATGACCAAAAGTTTTCAGCCTCTTTTAGGGTCATTCTAATGGTTTCGACTGATGTTTCTTCAGTTCTCGGATCGGAAGCGCCAAGCTTGATCCATTGCTCAAGCTCGGCTATTTCATGAGCCTCCAACATCTTTTTTGGTGGCATTTGAAGGTCAGTATCGTGATACGAGACAGCCTTCATTAGTAAGCTACTTTCTGGTTTTCCGGCGATAATTGCTGGGCCGTGGTCTCCTCCTTGTTCCCAGCCTTTTCGAGAGTCGAGTCTTAATCCATTCTCCTGTTTTTTGGGCCCATGACATTCGAGACATTTCGCCGTAAGCAAAGGTCTGATATGGTTTTCAAAAAAGGTATCGTTCCCATTTTCATCTGCTGAAAGAGAAAGAGAAAGTAACACGAAGAACATGAAGGCCATCTTCTTGTGCGATTTTTTTACTCCTACTCGATTCATTTTAGGAATTAAGGTTATACGACATTATGGGTCTATCTTACAAAGCCCAGCCCTTGCGGTATTCTCTTTGGATGAATTGATTAGCAGACTCGTTATTTGTAACGCGCATATTTGGACCATCCCAAAGCAAGGGCCCCTCGGTGCGAAGAGCAAGGTTACCGAGTAAGACGACTTCGGTCAGAGGTCCAGAATAATCAAAGTTGGCACAAGCGGGACTCCCTCCTTTGCAAGCATCGATCCAGTTTTGTTCGTGACTACCTTTGATCCGAGGAATTGTCTCGGCTGGGCGCTTGAAATTTTCCATACGTGACAAAGGAATGAGCGTCGGTTTTCCCCCGTGGGAGCGGTGCATAATTTTACCCTTATCGCCGACATAGAGAACTCCATCGACCAGCCATTCATCTTCGGGACCAAGTTCCGCAGGTCGAGGCGGTTTAAGACCACCATCATACCAATGCATCCGCACCGGGGGCATGCCTTCACGCGCTGGGAATTGGTAAGTAATGATAGAAGCGAGTGGAGCGGTCTCATCATTAATATGAGAGCTGCTTGCTTCAACACTCTCAGGATAACCTAATTTGAGGGCCCAGTATGGATGGTCGATAATGTGGCAGCCCATATCACCTAAAGCGCCAGTCCCAAAGTCCCACCAACCTCGCCAATTAAATGGAACATAATCTGGGTGATATTCCCGATGAGGAGCGGGGCCTAGCCATAGATCCCAATCGAGAGTGCTGGGAATGGGAGGCTTCTCCACTGGACGGGTAGAAACACCCTGAGGCCAGTACATTTTCTGTTCAAAACGCGTGCCCCTCAGTGGGCGATCACTCCAGCAATGAACCTCGCGCACCTCGCCAATCACTCCGGCACGGATCCACTCAACTGTTTGGCGGGCTCCCTCGGAAGAGTGGCCTTGATTTCCCATTTGTGTGGCAACTCCGTATTTACGCGCGGCTTCTGTTAATTGACGCGCCTCCCATATCGTATGAGTTAGGGGTTTTTCGGTGTAAACATGTTTCCCCCTTTTGATCGCTTCCATTGTGGCGACTGCGTGCGTGTGATCAGGCGTTGCTACAATTACCGCATCGATTTGATTCTCCATTTTGTCAAACATGACTCGGAAATCCTTGAATCTCTTAGCCTTGGGATACTGTTTAAGAGTCTCAGCTCCGCGGTCAAAATCGACATCGCAAAGTGCTACGATATTCTCTCCTGCGCTTCTTTTGATGACCGGAGCGCCCCTGCCACCAATCCCGATAGCTGCGATATTCAATTTGCCAGCAGAGGATTTTGCTTGGACTCGCGATGGTATGATTCCTGCAAAGGCGCTGGCGGCAGTCGTGCTTTTAATAAAACTCCGGCGATTAGTTGGATCTGTAGCCATTCTTAAGAATACGGCAAATTCTAGGTCCGTTTTTCAGTAATCTCCTTCCGGGATAATTAAGGATAAAGTAGCAAATTTAAAGGGTTCTCGACACCGTTCACTATCTGGATACGAGAAAATTGAGTCGGGTTAGCGAAGGGTGGATTTGTAGGAGGTGGCTAAGCTATGATTGCCCCATGAATTCATCTAAATGAACCCTATTTTCCAACAAGGCTGAAAAGGTAAGCAAACAAGTCGGAGAGTTCATCTCGCGAGAGTGATTGGGCGGTGGGAGGCATAAGGCTTCCGATCGATTCCTGCTTGGTAACCATTTCAGCTTCGACTTCATGCATTCCTGCTCCAGCGAAATCTCGAAGTAATAATAGGTTCTTGTCTCGGCTTTCTTGCAGATATCCCTGCAAGACACGTCCGTCTTTCATACTGATCCGGCTTAGCGCGTAGCCGCCTTTCACTTGACGGGCTGGCCAGAGCACTTCCGTAATGATGCGGTCTGCAGGTACTCCGCTACCGACTGCGCTCAGTTCCGGACCGATCATTCCTCCTTGGTTTCCAATCTTGTGGCAGGCCACACAACCAGCTCGAGCTGACTTGAAGAGAGCTTCGCCGCGAACCCGATCACCCTTACGCCCTGCCGCTACCATTCGACGAATAAGGTCTTCGTTAAATTTCAATCCTGCAATGGACCAACCTGTGATCGCTTCAAGTGCTTCTGTGATCTCTTCCTGAACAAATCCGGTTGCGATCCACGCATTTTGCAGTCGTTTTCCCTGCGTGCGATCAATTTTTCGTTTTGCCAGTTCCATTGCTAGGAGTGTGCCACCTCCCTCACGACCGGCAAAGGCGCTAAGGATCTTGCCAATTGCTTCGTTTTGGGTCGTTCCTTGTAGGATGTCGGCGGCGCTGTTTGCAGCTTCGGCCTGATCAACTCCGAGGAGGCCAATAATCGCTGCGGGTTTGGGGTTCGCTGGTTTTCCTGCCATGACCTTAAGTAATGGAATCGTTTCTTTGTTTCCAAGAGCTCCCATCACGCGCATCGCAGCGGATCGCAACTGAGGGTCAGCTTGCGAGCTTCGAGCGAGACGCATTGCTGTCTGGTAGAGCTCTCGAATACGCCACTTCGCCGCCAATTCCAGTGCCGCGACACTATCCTCAACATGTTTTGAGGCACAGAGGCTCTCCAAAAAATCGGACACGTCGAATTCGGGACGTTTCCGGGATGCCATGGCACGGATCGTTGCAGCGTCGAGCTGACCCAACTGAAAAACGGTCTGGAGATCACGATCTTCTCCAACCGCCACGAGGGCTCGTGCAAGGGTCAATTGGACATTCTCGTCGAGCTGATCAGAAAGCAGGAGCTTTCGTACTTCGTCCAATACTTGTTTCGATTCCACTGCGCCAAGCACTGCTGTCAGCCCGCGGCGTCGATTGCCAAAATCTAGTTCACCTTTCTGGAAGGCCGGGAGCCAATTTGCTTTGGTGTGATGGACCGCTTGTGCAAAGGCGTAGTTGATCCATCGATCTCGTGGCTCTTCCGCAACTGTTGTTGCCACCATAATGGCTCCAGTGTCCGGCAGAGTGGCACAAGCCAGAGCGGCCTCCATCCGAACCCGAGCGTGTCTGTCCTTGGCTGCGTGTTCAAGTAGTCCGACGATATTTTCAATACGCTCTCCCCAGCGACCTGCCACTCTCACCCCATAGGCCCGCGCGCGATCATCAAACGACGCCAGTAAGCGCCGTAGAATTTCAGAATCAGGTTGGTCGAGCCATTCTAATAATGTGACCACTTCCATGAGGTCGCGACCTTCTGCAGTTTTTGCCCATGTCTTAGCTGCGGGTAAAACCTGTGGCAGCTCACGCCCCGCCAGAACCTGTTTCGCCTTGAGTCGTGTCCAACGTTCTGGAGCTTTGAGTGCCTCGAGTAATTCTAAAACCGAAGCGCCCACTAGATTGGGGGGCCTCAAGACACCCTTTTCAGGAGCGATTCGCCAGATCCTTCCGTGTGTCTTATCGCGATCAGGATGGCGATAGAAATCATCTTGGTGACAGGTGATTGGATTATACCAATCAACGACATAGATCGCTCCGTCTGGACCAACTTTCACATCAATTGGACGGAAGTTGCGGTGTTTCGAGCGGAGAAGTGGCTCCTTCCAATCGAGCTTGAAGCCGGCACCGTCATCGCTCGTCGCAAAGCGGCTGATTTGGTTCTTCTTGTAGTCGCCAATCAAAAATTCGCCCTGCATTCCATCCGGGAAAGTCCTCGCCCCAAGACAATCAATTCCGCAATAGCCACCAGGCTTGCCAATTCGAGGTAATCTAAGACGGCGTTTGGCAGGGATTGAAGCTGGAGTCAGGTAAGAAACGCCTCCCGCACCATCGATCACAAAGGATTGTCCATAGTCATCGAACGCGATACCCCAAGGATTTCCGGGGCCCATAAAATCATCGAGGAGTCCATCGAGTTTTAACTCGTTCGGACGAAGGCGAAATACGCCAGCCTGGAAAAGTGAAGAAACACCGAAGGGAGTTTCCACTCGAGATTCAATCCCGTCGCCTTGACACCACCACAACTCACCACCCGGACTCCACACAAAAGAATTGCTGGTTTGGTGTGAATCGCCGTTACCAAAACCGGCGAGCAAAGTGCGTCGCTCATTTGCATAACCGTCGCCTGTCGTATCGCGCAGCGTCAGCAACTCGGTTCCTTGACCAATATAGACTCGATCGGGCCCAACTTCCATCCCGGTGGGGATGCGAAGTCCATCTGCGAAGACCTTCGATTCGTCAGCCCTACCGTCGCCGTTCGTATCACGAAGAGTGATGACCTTATCGTTACCTCGCACTCCTGGCTCGATTTGCGGATAGGCGTCGGAGCAGGCGACATACATACGGCCATTTGCGTCCCAACGTACGGACAAAGGATTCGCAATACCATTAGACTCGTCCGCAAAAAGATTTACTTTGAAACCTTCCAACACCTCAAAGGAAGCTAACTCATTCTTAAGATTGGCTTCTTTCGATCCTGTCAAAGCGGAAGGGGCGGGTGCATGCCATGTAACTCCTTCTTGAATCGCGTTCTCTGCGGCTTGGATAAGGGCTGGATAGGTTGCCCACTCTTCCTGAATCGAAGGTCGCCCATGCGAGGCCTTGGAAAAGATCCGCTTGCTGTCATCACCAAAAATACATTTCCAGTTTGTGGGGCGCCAATACTCCACCCAAAGGCGGTGTTTTTCACGCACCGTGAAGCGAACTTGCTTATATAAAGGTCCATTTGGTTCTGTCTTACCGGTCAGGCCGCGAATAAACGCTTTTACGGAATTGGCTTGATCGCTCGTAATGAAAGGGATCTTTCGGTTTTTTGCGAGGGTTGCGACCGCTTTGGTGTAGGAGGCCAAGGCGGCGCGTTCCCGGGCTGCTGGCCATTCGAAAGGAGATGGTGCTAGCAGGATTGCCCGTCTTCCCTCGCCTGTTAACTCATCAATCAGTTTGCCGTAGGCTTCTGTGAACTGAGCAATTTTTCCGATCCCGTCGAAAGACTCCATTTTTCCGAACTGGAAAATAACAACGGTTGCCTTGATCCGCCGTAGCTGTTCGGGCCACCCACCAAAGGCCTCGGTTCGCCAGCGTTCGCGAACGGCATTCTGGAAATAGACTGTATCGCCCTCCCATGCCAGGTCTCGGAACTGCGGTGTAGCCTCGCGAAACCGGAGAGTTAATGCGGCCTCAAGCCGACCATCCTCCTGCATCCTGACCAAGTCAGCACCACCTACGAAGGCCACTACGTCGCCTTTTTGCAATTCGAGTGGTTGAGCTGCCGCGCAAGCTACTCCGATAAAAGCTATCGCAATTGGTTTTAGAGCCTTCATTTTACAGGAATTAATAGGATGTCTATGAGCTAAAGCTTCATCTCCCTATTTAAGCAATCAGGTCATACCTTTGGGAATCACAAAGTAGAGGCGATTTCATGCATACTGGTAATTTTATCAAATAGGAAAGCTGGATTGTCTTGGAGCTGGAGAAATGATACGCCGCCAGACATGAAATTTTCTTTGGTTCTCGTTCTCTTGATCACGACCTTTGGTCTTATTCTTTCAGAGTCAAATGCCGGGGAAAAAGTAACGGGGTTGAAGCCCATACCAGACAAACTCGTAGTATTGACCTTTGATGATTGCAACAAGTCCGACCGCTCATTCGTGGCAGCGGAGGTGAAGAAATACGGTTTTGGGGCCACCTTTTTTGTGACCGAGGGCTTAGGCTTCCTAAAGAATAAGAACCATTACACAACTTGGGAAGAAATCGCGGAGCTCGACAAGATGGGGTTCGAGATTGCGAATCACACGCGGAGTCATCCCAATGTGGCAGGATTGAATGCGGATCAAGTGGCCGCAGAAATTGAGCATATCGAGAAGCGCTGTGCCGAGTACAAGATACCGAAGCCTACGACATTTTGCTATCCCGGTTTCTCTCACAGCTTGACGGCGGTGCAGGTCTTGGCGAAGAAGAGCTATCAATTCGCCCGTCGTGGTGTAGGGCCCGAATACCTGGACGGTGGACGTGGCGCGCGTGGCCCGGCCTACGATCCGAAGAGTGACCATCCACTCCTTGTTCCGACCACTGGATACGCTGGACCGGACTGGGGGATGAAGGATTTACAGTGGGCGGTCGCACAGGCTCGTGAAGGAAAAATTGCAGTGCTTTGCTTCCACGGGGTGCCCGGCCTCGAGCATCCTTGGGTGAACTGCGATCCGGAGGACTTCAAAAAGTATCTTCGATATCTAAAGAGCGAAGGTTGCACCGTTATCGCGATGCGAGATCTAGCCCAGTATGTCGATCCCGCTAAGGGACCGAAAGATCCCTACGGCCCTATCAAGGCTAAAAAGAAATAACCGAATCTGAATTAGTTGGGTTACTATCTCTTCTGTCCATTAGATGGGGTTAGTCGAGATCAACCTGATAATGCATTAGTCAACGGTAAGCCGCAGAAGAGGTTCAAGCTCATCTCGGATTAGCTCATCTTTAAATTTTACTTCCTGTTCTTTTGGGAAACCGACCGTTTGGACACTGCACCCGGGAACACCATCTTTACGCTGTAGAGAGATGTGCGAGCCGTTATAAAAAGAGTTTTGTAATCAGAACCTCCGAAGCAGACGTTGGCTGGGTTCTGTGGAACTTTGATGGTTTCGATTTTTTGACCTTTGGGGTTGTAGACCTGAATATTTCCCTGAGTCAGGTAGAGGTTTCCCTTCACATCCACGGCCATGCCGTCACTCCCTTCCTGAATGGTGAATAGTTCCCCCCCAATCGTTCCCTCGTTGTTTAGAGCGTAGCATGTCACAGTAGCAGGATAGTCGTGATATTTGGAATCGGGGTGTCGGTTATTTCCCCCGGTATCTGCGACATACAAGCGCGAAAAGTCGGGTGAGAATACAATGCCGTTGGGCATGGCCAAATTCTTGATCAGAGCTTCTACTTTTCCAGTCTTTGGATGCAGTTTGTAGACCCAGTGACCAGGAATTTCATGCGGTTCTCTCAACCCCCAAGGTGGGTCGGTAAACCAGAGGGTGCCGTCCTTCCAAACCGCTACATCATTGGGGGAATTGAAGCGTTTGCCGTTGAATCTGTCGGCTAGAAGTGTGGCTTTTCCTTCTTTGTCGATACGAATGATATTTCGGGCACCATGCTGGCAGGAAATGATATTTCCATCCAAGTCGAGAATGTTTCCGTTGGCGCTTTCACTTTTCCGAAATTCGGATAAGCCATCCTCTTTTTTCCACTGCATAAGCACGCTGTTCGGAATATCGGAGAAGATAAGTTTTTGTTCATCGGGTAACCAGACTGGGCCCTCGGTAAACTTCATTCCATCGCCAAGTTTCTTAACTTTGGCATTGGGTTGGACCAGAGATTGACCGTAAGCGCTTACCGAGAAGGTAAAAACACACAGGAGGAGAGAAGTTAGTCTTTTCATGCTTGATATCGAATTATGGTTGAGATGAGTTGCAATTTTTAACGAGCGACTAAGTCTGACATTTTTGGGTCCCATGGCAGAGATGTAATTTTCTTAAGATCCCCATCTGGAGTAATTTGATAGGCCGTAAGACTGGCCCCGGCGGTGGCGGAAACGAGAAGAAATCTGCCGTCTGGTGAAAGAGTCAGCCCCCAAGGGATGCGGTCTGCCATAGTCAGGCCAATGAACTCGGCCCGGCCGTCCTTCAGGATGCGGTAGCGGGAGATACGATTGAAATCCTGACTGTGGCCGCGAAGACCTGCGAAAAGAAATTCTCCATCTGGGGTGATGATGAGATCTGAAGCGCTCAAGCCGATCTTGGACATGCCGGAAGGAAGGATGTTGATGTCCTGTGCTACCTTGAGTTGGCCGTTAATTTCACGTTGGTAAGAGGAAAGTCCGATACCTTGTTCGTTACTAAAGTAAACCATGGGCAGGGTAGGGTGGTAGGCCATGTGCCGTGGGCCCGATCCGAGGGGCGGTTTGGCGTTTTTGGTTTCGAGCGGAGTAATCTTTCCGGTCTTGCTGTCGTAGGCATATTGCAGGAGAGCAAGGTTTTCCTTAACATAGGGAACGTAAATGTTTTTTCCGTCGGGCGGAAGAAGGACGCAATGAGCTTCTCTTTTACCTTCGTCAATCGTTGTGACGGCTTTGCCGGGAATGCCGTCTTGATCGAGTGGGTAGACGTTGAGCCGTCCGTTTCTATAACTAACTCCGAGCAGATGTCTGTTTTCCTTATCGAGGCTCAGGAAGCAGGCGCCATCGTTAAAATTTACTCTTTCATGCTTCAGGTAAGATCCATCGGCGTTCAGAAATACAACAGCCCCAGGGACCTTGCCGGGAGTCCCGTTCGTTGCAGTGATATAGAGTAATGGCTTGGTTGGGTGAGCTGTGATGACCTGGCCTGGGAAATTGAGTTTAACCTTCTTGGCTACCTTAAGTTCTAAGTTTTCTCCTTCGGGGATTGCCTCGACAACCCAAAGCAAGTTTTCTTTAGAACTTGGAGAATAAACGTGAAAAGGTCTAGACCATGAACTTGGAATTAAGACGAGGAA
>Ga0206677_10001562_pt1 | contig 21020 bp, 15 predicted proteins | sample M130m12015metaG_FD_155475 | JGI IMG/M metagenome (GOLD analysis project Ga0206677, IMG submission 155475) | Ammonia-oxidizing marine archaeal communities from Monterey Bay, California, United States - M1 30m 12015 | ecosystem: Environmental > Aquatic > Marine > Intertidal zone | place: USA...
CATGTTTGATGAAAGCTTTTTTGTTGCCGCGGCCTTTTTTACCGTCATTGGCGCATTTATTTATCTGAAATTACCCAGCAAATTAATGCAATCGCTCGATGATAAATCGGCTGAGATTGCCAAGGAACTTGCTGATGCCAAAGCGTTGCGCGCTGAGGCGGAAAAAGTGCTGGCTGATTATGAAAAGCAGCGCAAGCAAGCCGAAGCCCAAGCCGAGCAAATGATTACCGATGCCAAAGCCTCAGCCGAGCGCACGGCGGCGGAAGCCCGTGAGGCCATGCAAGCGGCGATGGAACGGCGCACCAAGCAGGCGGAAGAAAAAATCGCCCGCGCTCAGGAAAATCTTGAAAAAGAAGTCCGTGCCGCCATTACCGCTTTGGCCGTGGATGCCGCCGCGCATTTGGTCGCCGGTGGCATGACGGACGAGACGGCGGAAAAATTGGTGGATGCCAATATCGCCGAATTGGGCGAGCGCCTAAACTAATCAGACAAGTGAGCCGCTTGAATTAGCGTAGCCCCGCCGGCACCAGCTTGGCGCGGCCATCTTGCGCGCGATAAAGCGGCCAGCTTTCCGCCGCCAAAATACGCTGGCTGTCCGGGCTTTGCGCCAAGCGGTCGCGATAAATCCATAAATTGGCCATAACTTTCTGCACATAATCGCGGGTCTCCGGCGCGGGCAGGCTCTCAATAAATAAAAGCGGGTCTTTGACACTGGCCAATTCTCGCCGCCAGCGTCGCACATTGCCCGGCCCGCCATTATAAGCGGCCAGCATATGCACCAGCGAACCGGAAAAATAAGTTTCCCCCATCAGCATGGTCAGATATTTTTGCCCAATCTCCAGATTCAGTTCTGCATCGAGTAATTGGTCGCGTCCGCGCCGCCGATAAAGCGTCCAGTCGCCGCTCACAAACGCCGCCGTGCCCGGCATGATTTGCATCAGCCCGCGCGCACCGGCATGCGATTTGGCGCGCGCCTTAAAGCGGCTTTCTTGGCGGATAAGGGCCAGCACCAGCGCCCGGTCAACGCCATGGGTCGTCATATCAACAATCGGATAGCTGCCCTCAAGCAATGGCAGGGGCAGGCCATTGGCCTGATTGCCGCCCAGCCGTGACGCCAAAGCCAGTTGCACGGCGGGATATTGATGCTCGCGGGCAAAGGCCATCAGCGCGCGCGCTTCAATATCGCTCAGCCGTTCTTGTAAATAGAGTAATTCCAATTCGGCCAATTCTTCTTGGTCGGCTTGGCGCAGGGCTTGGGCGCGGCGCACTGCGGGATGGGCGATGAATAAATCATTTTGCCCGTCCGCCGCTTGGCGCCATTCAATCACCATGCCCCCGCGCATATGTTGCATGGCCAAGAGCGCGTAAAAATTAGGGCCGGTGCGCGCGGCGGCGCGAAAATGCTGCTCGGCTTTTTCGACATCGCCATTTTGACGCAAGCTGCGCGCCGCCCAATAAGAGGCTTTGGCGCGTAAGGCCGCGCTGGCCGTGCGGTTGTGCGCCAATTGCTCGAAATAGGTAATCGCCGTGTCGATTTGGTTCAGCCGATAGGCGGCGAGACCGGCATGCCAATCGGCCATTTGGACTTTCGCTCGCGACTCAGTGGCATCGCGCGCCAGCTTTAGCGACTCGGCGACCTTGCCCTCAATATAATAAGACCGCGCAATCAGCGATTTCAAAAAATGTGTTTCAGTGCGCTTCAGGCGGCGGTCTTGGGCGCGTTCAGAAATATATTTCAGCGCTTGGGTCGGGCGCTCGCGGCGCACTAAATACTCAACTTGCCGTCTAATACGCCGCGCCGCGCGGGTGCGAAACAGCGGCTGACCGGCACTGGCGCGCTCGTTGAAATAAACCCGCGAGGGTGGCCGCTTGGGCATGGAAACCCCGCGTGGCTTTCGTTTTTGCGCCAGCTTATAAACCCGCCACGCGCCGGGCTGGTCGGCATAATTTTTCAGCCAATCCCGCAACTCGGTCCATTTGGCGCGATAGGCGGTCGGGTGCATATAGCGTTGAAACAGCACATGCCCCATTAAGGTCGTGTCCTCCAGCTTTTTAATAAGCCGGTCGGCGCGGCCCCATTTGCCGTTTTCCTGCAAGCTGAAAATATTTTTATAAAGCACCGCATCGGGCAATTGGGTCGCCTGATAATCCGGGCGCGGCTGAGGCGCGATGCGCCCATTGGCGATTTGAGCACCCGCAAAATTATTGGCAGAATTATTGGCAGAATTATCGGCAGATGCCGCATGGCCAAAATAACCCGCCGACATTAGGGCCGCCAAAAGAATGAGCGTCTTATGCATTAATGCGCCAGTCGTTTTTTGAGGCTGCATAAATCGGCCCAGACATCGGCTTTGGTCTCGGGGCGGCGCAACACATAGGCCGGATGCAGCAGCGGCATAGCCGGAATGGACAGGCCGTCCGCCTCATAGTTTTGCCATTGGCCCCGCAATTTGGTGATGCCAATATCGGTTTGCAGCAATGTTTTGGTCGAGATATTGCCGACCAGCAGCAATATATCGGGTTTGGCCAGCGCGATATGGCGCGCGATAAACGGCTTGCACAGGGCAATCTCATCAAGCGATGGCGTGCGATTGCCCGGCGGACGCCACGGCACAACATTTGAAATATACAGATTTTCCGTGCGGTTGAGGCCGATAGCGGCCAGCATAGTGTCGAGAAACTGGCCGGAACGCCCGACAAAAGGCTTGCCCTGGCGGTCTTCATCTTGGCCCGGCGCTTCGCCAACAAGCATGATATGCGCGCCCTCTATACCGTCGCTGAAAACCGTATTTTTGGCGGTCTTTTTAAGCGCACAGCCATCGAACCCCTCAATGGCGGCGCGCAAGGCCGGTAAATCATCCGCCGCGGCGGCCAGTTCCGCCGTATTGACGTGATTATCGCTCGGCGCTCTCGGTGTTGCCATTGGTGTCGCTATTGGTGCGGCAGCAGGAATCGCCTCGCTCATTTGGTTTTGCGGCGCAGATGGCGCAGTGTCAGGGACGGCGGCAAAAGCGGTCTCATCGCGCGGCGCGTCAAAATGATTGATTGGCGCATCGGCCAGCATATCGGTGCAACCGGCTTCTACGTGCTGGCGCAGCATATCGATAATCTCTGCCTGTGACGGCGAATCGGTCATGGGTCTCTCCGCGATTGCCGACATAAAAGCACAATCTTGCGCGTATTCAAACGACATTGGGTCGCATGTCAGCGCATGGGTCGGCATTTGCACGAAACGTTAGAAAGCGGTAGGTTAAGCGCAAATTTGCGATTGCGGTTGGAGCCTCTCCGCCGCCTAGATATGGAGCACTTTATGAGTGATTTACCGGTCAATCAGGTTAATGCGCGGCAAGGTTGGGCTTTGGCCCCCGAAGAACGCGAAGGCATGGAATATGATGTGGTGATTGTCGGCGGCGGCCCTGCCGGTCTGTCTGCCGCTATCCGCCTCAAGCAAATGGCGGCTGAAAAAGGTGAAGAGGTTTCGGTCTGTGTGCTTGAAAAAGGTTCTGAGATTGGCGCGCATATTCTTTCCGGAGCGGTGATTGATCCGGTCGGCATTGAACGCCTCTTCCCCGATTGGAAAGAGATGGGTGCGCCGCTGGAAACCGAAGTCACGGATGATAAATTTTTGGTGCTTGGCCCGGCCGGGTCGTTTCCGCTGCCGAATTTCATGCTGCCGCCTTTGATGAAAAATCACGGCAATTATATTGCCAGCCTCGGCAATGTGGCGCGTTGGCTGGCCGAGCAGGCTGAAAATCTGGGCGTTGAAATCTACCCGGGCTTTGCAGCGGCTGAATTGCTGTTCGATGATAATGGCGCGGTGCGTGGTGTCGCGACCGGCGATATGGGCGTCTCGAAAGAGGGTGAGAAAAAAGAGGGCTGGATGCCCGGCATGGAATTGCTGGCCAAATACACGCTGCTCGGTGAGGGTGTGCGCGGCTCTTTGTCGAAAGCGGCGATTGCCAATTATGAGCTGGATAAGGATAGCGATTATCAAAAATTCGGTCTCGGCATTAAAGAGTTGTGGCAGGTTGACCCTGACAAGCACAAGCCGGGCTATGTGCAGCATACGCTGGGCTGGCCGCTGGATAATCAAACCGGCGGCGGCTCATGGCTGTATCACTTTGGTGATAATTTCGTCTCTATCGGTTTTGTGACGCATTTGAATTATCAAAACCCGCATTTGTCGCCTTATGACGAATTTCAACGTTTCAAAATGCATCCGGCGATTAAGCCTTTGCTGGAAGGCGGCAAGCGCGTCTCTTATGGTGCGCGCGCGATTACCGAGGGCGGTTATCAATCCGTGCCCAAGCTGGCTTTCCCGGGTGGCGCGCTTATCGGCTGTTCGGCCGGTTTTGTGAATGTGCCGCGCATTAAGGGCAGCCATAACGCAATGGAAACCGGCATTATGGCGGCGGAAGCTGCCTTTGATGCGGTCACAAACGGGCGCAGCCATGATGAATTAAGCGCCTATCAAGAGGCCTATAATGGCTCACGCGTTGCCAAGGAATTGAAAATGGTGCGCAATGTGAAGCCGCTTTTGTCAAAATTCGGCAATTTCATCGGCACGATTTTGGGCGGCGCAGAAATGTGGATGCGCACTTTGGGCATTGGCCTGCCGTTTACGCTCAGCCATGGCAAACCCGATTATGCGGCGTTGAAAAAAGCCTCTGAGTGCAAGCCGATTGATTATCCCAAGCCGGATGGCGAAGTGGCGTTTGATAAATTATCCTCCGTCTTCTTATCGGCAACCAATCATGAGGAAGACCAACCGGCGCATTTGACCTTGAAAGATCCGGCTGTTCCGGTTGAGGTTAATCTGAAAGAATACGATGAACCGGCGCAGCGTTATTGTCCGGCCGGTGTGTATGAGATTGTCGCCGAGAATGATGGCAGCAATCCGCGCTTGCAAATCAATGCGCAAAACTGCGTGCATTGTAAAACATGCGATATTAAATGCCCGAGTCAGAATATTAACTGGGTTGTGCCGGAAGGGGCTGGCGGGCCGAATTACCCCAATATGTAATTCGCAAATAATAAGGTGAAACAAATGACCAAGCGACATTATCTGCTCATCGGCCTTGCCGCCATTTGCGTGATTGTTGCTATCGGCATTGTCCAGCTATCGCAAAAAGTCGAAGCCTTTATCGCCGACCAAGGCGCTGCCGGTGCTTATCTGGCGGCGCGTCAGGCGTCGCGCCTCAATGATGCGGTTGCCGCAGGTGATTATTGGGAGCGCGCGCTGGCGGCGCGGCCTGAGGATGATGCGCTGTTGCAATCGGCCATGCAGGCACATGTTTTGGCAGGGGATTTTGACGCCGCCCAGCAAGTGGCGCGTCGGCTCATATCCGTCTCGCCGCAAAACCAGCAAGCGCATATTCTTCTCTCTGTCGCCGGTTTTAAGCGCGCGCAATTTGATGTCGCGCTTGAGCATATTGAGGCCATTGATGGCGGGCCGCTCGGCTCGGTTTTGGCACCGAATATGCAGCTATGGATTGCGCTGGCGCGTGATGATGACAAGCTGGGGGCCAGCGCGGTTAAAAAGCTGACCCGCGCCAGCCTGTTTGCCGGTGTGCCATTGGTGCAGGCGGCGCGCGCGCTGGAGATTAACGGCAATAGCGAAGCCGCAGCCGAGCATTATGGCGAGGCCGTGCGCGCAGGCGCGGCGCGTTATCTGTATTTTGTGCTGTCCTATGGGGCATTTTTGGAACGCCAAGGCGAGCCGGAACGGGCCGCCAAATTATATGAATTTTATCACGGCACACATCTCGAACACGCCCATGTAAGCGCCGCGCAAGCCCGTTTGGGAAGCGGTGAAAAGCCGCCAATTGAAAGTGACCCAATGGCCGCTTTGGCAGAGGCGTTTGCGGGCATTGCCGAGGCCATGAAGGATAAAAGCCGGTTTGATTTGGCGCTGGGCTATTTGCGTTTGGCGCAGCATCTTGATGAGGATAATGAATTGATTGCCTATTCGGTGGCGCAGCTTTTGGGTGCGCGGGCGCGTTTTGTCGATGCGGCGGAGCAATTTGGCGCAATAGATACGAACGGCTTATTATATCGCGATGCCCAAATTCAGCGCGCGCAAATGTTGTTTGAGGCGGGCGCCGCCGAGGCGGCGATTGCGGTGTTGAACCGCCAATTGCGCCAAACGCCGGATGACCGCGATGTGTTGGTTTCGCTGGGCGATTTATACCGCTCGGAATTGCGTTTTGCCGAGGCGGAAAATTCTTATGATGCGGCGGTCAAGCTGATTGACGATGAACGCCCCCGCGATTGGCATTTATATTTTGTGCGCGGCATGATGCGCGAGCGTTTGGGCGATTGGGATATGGCCGAAATCGATTTGCAGCGCGCGCGCAAGCTGTCTAATGATGAGCCGCATGTGCTGAATTATCTGGGTTATAGCTGGATTGATAAGGGCATGTATCTCGATGAGGGGCTTAAAATCATCAAGCAAGCGGTGAAGGAACAGCCGAAAAACGGCTCGTTTGTGGACAGTCTGGGCTGGGCGCATTATCGCCTCGGCAATTATTCGACGGCGCTGAAAGTGCTGGAGCGCGCCTCGCAATTAGAACCGACCGATCCGGTGATTACCGATCATTTGGGCGATGCGCTTTGGCGCATGAAGCGTGAGGTTGAGGCGCGTTATCAATGGCGCAAGGCTTTGGCGTTTGAGCCGACCGAGGAAGATCGGCTGAAAATTGAGCGCAAATTATTGACCGGGCTGGGCGCGCCCGAAAAGAAAAAACCCGAAGCGCATATGCCGCGCGGTGGCACGGCGATTTAGCCCGCATGCTGCGCGTATCGGCACCGGCCAAAATCAATCTCAGCCTCGCCATCACCGGACGCCGCGATGATGGCTATCACTTGCTGGAAAGTTTGGTCGCCTTTGCCGATATTGGCGACCGCTTATTCATCCGTAAATCCGAGACCAGCGGCCTGCGGGTCAGCGGGCCTTTCGCGGCGGCCTTGGGCGATGACAATATTATTGCCGCGGCGCATGTGCGCGTGGCGGCGCATGCCCAACAGGCTCTGCACAGTCAAATTATTTTGGAAAAAAACCTGCCCGTCGCGGCGGGTATTGGCGGCGGCTCGGCTGATGCGGCGGCGGCCTTGCGCGGTTTGGCGCAGCTTCATAATGTCGATGTGCCGCTGGAGGATATGGCGGAAATTGCCGCTTCCTTAGGGGCTGATGTGCCGGTTTGTCTCGATACGGCACCGGCTTGGATGAGCGGCATCGGGCATGATGTGACGCGTCTGGCCGATTTGCCGCCTGCCGATATTGTGCTGGTCAATCCACGCCAAAAGCTGGCAACGGCGGATGTGTTCGCCGCTTTTGCCGAGCAGGGCGCAGCCTCCAAGCCGATAGACCCGCCTCAGGGTTTTGCCACAAGCGGCGCTCTGCTCGATTTTGTCAGGGCGCAGGGCAATGATTTGCAAGCCGCCGCTTGCGCGCTTGTGCCGGATATTGCCGATTGTTTGATGTCATTGAAAAAAGCGGGCTTTGCCTATGTCGCCATGAGCGGTTCGGGCGCGACATGTTTCGGCCTGTCAGCCCCGGGCAGTGGCCGCGCTATGGCCGCGCGATATCGCACCATGCGCGAAAAAGATTGGGTGGTGGCCGGACGCCTAATAGGCGCGGGCGATACAAAAATCAACGAGACGGATTAGCGTTTTCTGCACATCATCGGCGGCAAAAAGCGCAATCGCGTCTTTGGCCTTATCGCCATAATGGCGGGCGCGCTCAATCGTATCGGTCAGCGCATCGGTTTGGGCTATCAGCTCAAGCGCTTGGTCCAAGCGCGTCGGGTCATCATTGGGGGTCGAAACCGCTTCTTCCCAAAAGGCCCGTGCGGTTTTATCGCCGCGATGATAGGCCAAAATAACCGGCAGGGTGACTTTGCCCTCGGCAAAATCCTCGCCGATATTCTTGCCCAAGACGCGATTGACGCTGCCATAATCAAGCGCGTCATCAATCAGTTGAAAAGCAATGCCGAGATTGCGGCCATAGGCGGCCAGCGCTTTGCGCTCGGCGGTTTCTGCATTGGAAATCACGCCGCCGACTTCGGCCGCCGCGGCAAATAGGGCGGCGGTTTTGGCGTCGATAATATCGAGATAGCTATCCTCGCTGATTTGCGCATTATTCATTGCCGCCAATTGCATCACCTCGCCCTCGGCGATGGTGGCGGCAGCGGAAGACAGAATATCCAAAGCGGGCAGAGACCCGGCGGCGACCATCATGCGGAAGGCCTGACCGAGTAGAAAATCGCCGACCAATACGCTGGCCTGATTGCCCCAAAGATTGCGCGCCGTGGGTTGGCCGCGCCGCATATCGCTATCATCGACAACATCATCATGCAGCAATGTGGCGGTGTGCATATACTCAACCGCCGCCGCCATGGTAATTTGGTCTTGGCCGTCATATTGGGTCATGCGCGCGGCGGATAAGGTCAAAAGCGGGCGCAGCCGCTTGCCGCCTGCGCCGATAAGATGCTCGCTAATGGTCGGTATTAAATCGGCAGCCGACTTCATATGTTCGGCAATGGCTTGCTCGACTTGCTGCAATTCATCATCGAACAGCGCCAGTAAATCGCCCAATGCGTCGTCGGTCTGGCGGCGGCTCTCGCTAAAATTAATAATTTTTGTCATATTGGAGGTGATTATGTTCGGATATGGCCATGGGTCAAGGAAAACAAATGAGACAAGTCGATGCAGCACGGTGACGGCGAAAATGGCAATGCTTACAGCCATGACGGCTTTTTGGGCGGTAAATTGCGCCTGCGTCAGCCGCGTGACGGCTTTCGCTCGGGCCATGATGCCGTGTTGCTGGCCGCCTCTGCCAACCCGCCGCAAAACGGCCATGTGGCTGAATTGGGCAGCGGAGCCGGGGTGGCGTCTTTGTGTTTTCTGGCGCGCCGCCATGATGCGCATATAACCGGTATTGAAATTGACGATGCGCTGGTGGCTTTGGCGCAAGCCAATGCGGCGGCCAATGGGCTGGGTGAGCGGGCGCATTTTCGCAGCGGCGATGTCGCGGGCGCTTTCGGGGATTTGCATATTGTCGCCAATAGTTTTGACGAGGTGATTGCCAATCCGCCCTTTCATGATGTCGGCAGCGTGCCGGAGATTGACCATGAGGGCAAAGCGCGCGCTTATATCGGCGATGCGGGCACGCTGGATAATTGGGTGAAATGCGCCTGTGCGCTGACCCGCGCCGGTGGCTATATCAGTTTTGTGCATCGCGCCGATGCGCTCGACCGCCTATTGACCGTTATGCATAAGCGCCTGGGCGATTTGCGCGTCTTGCCGATTATGCCCAAACCCCAGCAAGCCGCGACGCGGGTGATTGTGCGCGGCAAGCGCGATGCGCGCGCGCCGGTGACGCTTTTGCCGCCATTGATTTTGCAAGATGACGCGGCCCGGCCCAGCGAGATGGCAGAGGCGGTTTTGCGTCACGGCGCGGCGCTTGCTTTTGGCAAGAACGGCGGGTAGTTTCCGCTGATGAGTGACCGTGCGCCCGGCGATAAGCCGCCCAGTTTTCAGGACCTAATTCTCAATCTGCAACGCTATTGGGCTGATTACGGCTGCGTGGTTTTGCAGCCCTATGATATGGAAATGGGCGCGGGCACATTTCATCCGGCAACCGTGTTGCGGGCTTTGGGGCCGGAGCCTTGGAATGCGGCTTATGTGCAGCCCTCGCGCCGCCCGACCGATGGCCGATATGGGGAAAACCCCAATCGCTTTCAGCATTATTATCAGTTTCAGGTGATTTTAAAGCCGTCGCCCGACAATATTCAGCAGCTCTATTTGGAGAGCTTGAAAGTGTTGGGCATTGACCCGATGGCGCATGATATTCGCTTTGTGGAAGATGATTGGGAAAGCCCGACTTTGGGCGCTTGGGGGCTGGGCTGGGAGGTCTGGTGCGATGGCATGGAAGTCTCGCAATTCACCTATTTCCAACAAGTTGGCGGCATTGATTGCGAGCTGGTGGCGGGCGAGTTGACCTATGGTCTGGAACGTCTCGCCATGTATGTGCAAGGCACGGATAACGGGTTTGAGCTTGATTTTAATGGCCGCGATGATGAGAAGGCCGTCAGCTATGGCGATGTGTTTCATCGCAATGAAGTTGAGTTTTCGCATTATAATTTTGAGGCCGCCAATACGGATATTCTGTTGCGTCATTTTGAGGATGCCGAATCCGAATGTTTGCAATTGGTCGAGCGCGGGCTGGCCTTGCCGGCCTATGACCAATGCATGAAGGCGAGCCATAATTTCAACCTGCTGGATGCGCGCGGGGTTATTTCGGTGACCGAGCGGCAAGCCTATATTGGCCGCGTGCGGACGCTGGCCAAGGCTTGCGCCGAAATATGGTTGGCCGAAACGCCTGATGGAGGCGGCAATGGCTGATTTGCTGATTGAGCTTTATTCGGAAGAAATTCCCGCCGGTATGCAAGCCGCGGCGGCGGAGCAGTTGAGCCGCAAGATTGAAGAATTTTTAAAAGGCTTTGGCGTGACGGCGGATGCGCTGACAGCCCATGTCGCGCCGCAGCGTGTGGCCTTGATTGCTGACGGCCTGCCGCAAAATCTGCCCGACCGTAAAGAGCAGCGCAAAGGCCCGCGTGTTGATGCGCCGGAAAAAGCCATTCAAGGATTTTTGCGCGCCAATGGCCTCGACACGACCGACAGTCTGAGTGTGCAAGAGGATAAAAAAGGCGCGTTTTACGTGCTGGATATTGACGAAAAAGGCGGCGCATTGGCCGCCGCTTTGGCCGGGTTTATGCCGGCGCTGATTGAGGGTTTTCAATGGCCGAAATCCATGCGCTGGGGCCGCGGTTCCTTGCGTTGGGTGCGGCCTTTGCGCTCTGTTTTATGCCTGTTTGACGGCGAGATTGTGCCGTTTGAGATTGGCGGTCTGACAAGCGGCAATGTGACTTACGGCCATCGGTTTATGACGCCGGACGCCATCACCATCACAAACCCGCATGATTATGTCGGCGCGTTGGAAAAAGCCCATGTGCTGGTCGATGCCTCAGTGCGTGAGGCGATGATTGCTGAGGATGCGGCGCGTTTGGCGCAAAGTGTCGGCTGCGTTTTGGCTGAGGATAATGCCCTCATCAGCGAGACGGCGGGGCTGGTGGAATGGCCGGTGCCGCTTTTGGGTAAAATTGATGACGCCTTTATGGATGTGCCCGAGGAAGTGCTGATTTCAGTCATGCGGACGCATCAGAAATATTTTGCCCTGCGCCATGAGGACGGGACGCTGGCTCCTTATTTCATCACCATTTCCAATATGGTGACGCCGGATAAGGGCGCGGCGATTATCGCCGGTAATGAGCGTGTGTTGCGCGCGCGGCTTTCTGATGGCCGGTTTTTCTGGGACCAAGACCGCAAGGCGACGCTGGACAGCCGCCTGCCGGATTTGGAGAAAATCACCTTTCAAGCCAAGCTCGGCACAGTGGCTGACAAAAGCCAACGCATGGCCAAGCTGGTCGAGACTTTGGGCGCGGCTTTGGAGGCGGATGAAAAAGCCGCAGCACAAGCGGCCGCTTTGTGCAAAGCCGACCTCGTATCGGGCATGGTTTATGAGTTTCCTGAATTACAGGGCATTATGGGCGGCTATTACGCGCAACATGATGGGCTGGGCGACACGCTGGCCGCCGCCATTCGCGACCATTACAAACCGCTGGGGCCGGGCGATGCCATTCCCGAAACCGCCGAGGGCATGGCCGTTGCGCTGGCCGATAAAATCGACACGCTGACCGGCTTTTGGTCGATTGACGAAAAGCCGACCGGCTCGAAAGACCCTTATGCGCTGCGCCGCGCCGCTTTGGGTATTATTCGTATTCTGCTGGAAACCGACACGCCGCTTTCTCTGTCCGGCGTTTTTGCCGCCAGCTTTGCCTTGCATGAGGCCAATGAAGCCAGCGACGCGCGGGTGACGGATTTGATGGGCTTTGTCGCTGACCGCTTGAAAGTGCATTTGCGCGGGCAGGGCATATCGCATGATGTGGTCAATGCCGTCTTCGCTTTGGGCAGCGATGATGTGGTTGAATTGGCGGCCAAGTCGGCGCGGTTAAAAACATTTCTCGACAGCGAGGATGGCGGCAATTTAACGGCGGCCTATACGCGCGCCAATGGCATTTGCGCCAAGGCCAAATTTGACACGGGCACGATTGACCCGGCTTTGCTGGTCGCGAGTGAGGAAAAAAATCTGCATGATGCGATTGTCGCTTTGGCCGATAGCGCGACCGCAAGCTATGAAAGCCAGCTTGATGCGCTGGCCACTTTGCGCGCGCCGGTGGATGCGTTTTTTGAGGCGGTGATGGTCAATGACGATGATGAAAAAATCAGGCATAATCGTTTGGCATTGCTGCGCGCGCTGATTCAAAACATGCGTCGTGCCGCAGATTTTGATTTGATTGAATAGGGATGCGGCATGACGGATAGCAAATTTGTCTATGCTTTTGCAGACGGATTTGCCGAAGGCTCGGCGGAGATGACCGACCTGCTCGGCGGCAAAGGGGCCAATTTGGCCGAAATGTGCCGCATGGGGCTGCGCGTACCGCCCGGCTTTACGCTGACCAGCGATGTTTGCACTTTTTACAATGCCAATAAAGGCGCCTTTCCCGACGGCTTAAAAGCTGAGGTTGAGGGCGCGATGGCGCGGCTCTCAGAGGATATGGGCCTGTATTTGGGCGATAAGGAAAAGCCGCTTCTGGTTTCGGTGCGCTCGGGCGCGCGCGCCTCCATGCCGGGCATGATGGATACGGTGCTCAATCTCGGCCTCAATGATGTCACCGTGGCGGCGCTGGCCGCTAAAACCGGGGATGCCCGTTTTGCCTGGGACAGCTATCGCCGCTTTCAGCAAATGTATGGCGATGTGGTGATGGGCATCAGCCATGATTTCTTTGAAGATATTATTGACGATTATAAGTTTGAGAATGCGCTGTCATTGGACGCTGATTTAGAGGCTGATGATTGGCAGGAAATCTCCGGCAAATTTGCCGCCATGATTGAGCGCGAGGCGGGTCGGCCTTTTCCGCAAGACCCGCAAGAGCAGCTTTGGGGGGCGATTGGCGCGGTGTGCAATAGTTGGAACAATCAGCGCGCCACCACTTATCGCCGCCTGCATGATATCCCCGATGAATGGGGCACGGCTGTGACCATTCAATCCATGGTGTTCGGCAATTTGGGCGACCAAAGCGCCACCGGCGTGGCCTTTACGCGCAATCCGTCCACCGGCGAGAATGCGCTTTATGGCGAATATTTGATGAATGCGCAGGGCGAGGATGTGGTCGCCGGTATTCGCACCCCGCTTTATCTCACCAAAGCCGCGCGCCAAGCCGCGCAGATGGAAGATTTATCGCTGGAAGAAGAATTGCCCGATGTGCATAGCGAATTGGTGGCGATTTTCAAACGTCTCGAAAGCCATTTCAAGGATATGCAGGATGTCGAATTTACCGTGCAAAATGGGCGCGTGTTTATTCTGCAAGCCCGCGCCGGTAAGCGCACGGTTGAGGCGGCGATTAAAATCGCCGTTGATATGGTGGCTGAGGGCATGATTGATGAAACCGAGGCGCTGCTGCGTATTGAACCGGCATCGCTGGAACATTTGCTGCATCCAACACTCGACCCGCGCGCGCGGATGAAGGTTTTGACCAAAGGTCTGCCTGCCTCGCCCGGGGCGGCCAGTGGCGAGATTGCCTTTTCCGCTGACCGCGCTGAAGCCTTAGCGGCGCAGGGCAAGGATGTGGTGCTGGTGCGGATGGAAACCAGCCCTGAGGATATTCACGGCATGTATGCGGCGCGCGCCATTTTGACCTCGCGGGGCGGCATGACCAGTCACGCTGCGGTTGTGGCGCGGGGGCTGGGGCGGCCTTGTGTGTCCGGAGCCGGGCAATTGCATATTGATAATGACCGCCGAACCGCGCAGGTCGATAAGCAGGAATTGAAAGAGGGCGACATTGTCACGGTGGATGGCACATCGGGCCGCATCATGTTGGGGGCTGTGCCGACGCTGGAGGCCGAATTGACCGGTGATTTCGGGGCATTGATGGCTTGGGCCGATGCGCGCCGCACTATGGGTATTCGCACCAATGCTGAGACTGTGCGCGATGCAACGCGCGCGCTGCGCTTTGGTGCGGAGGGTATCGGCCTGTGCCGCACTGAGCATATGTTCTTTGACCCGGCCCGCATTGCCTTGGTGCGGGAAATGATTTTGGCCGTGGATGCGGCGGCGCGTGAAAAAGCATTGGCGCAGCTAATGCCGATGCAGCGCGATGATTTTGCCGGTCTGTTTAAGACTATGGGCACGCGACCGGTGACCATTCGCTTGCTCGACCCGCCCTTGCATGAATTTTTGCCGCATGCCGATGATGATATTGGCGGACTGGCCGAGGCATTGGGGCAGAGCCAAGAGCAATTGCGCGCGCGCATTGGTGAATTGGTGGAGAGCAATCCCATGCTCGGTCATCGCGGCAGCCGTTTGGGCATCACCGCGCCGGAAATTTACGCCATGCAATTGCGCGCGATTTTTGCCGCCATGAAAGCCAATAAGGGCAAAACGCCGGTCGAGATTATGTTCCCGCTTATTGTCGATGCGGCTGAATTGCGGATTTTGAAAGCCCTCGTGCCGCCACTGGCTGCCGAATATGGCATTGATGAAGCGACCTATCAGCTGGGCACGATGATTGAAGTGCCGCGCGCCGCCGTGGTCGCCGATGAATTGGCTAAAGAAGCCGTGTTCTTTTCCTTCGGCACAAATGATTTGACGCAAACCGCTTTGGGCGTCAGCCGCGATGATGCGGCGCGTTTTCTCCCCGCCTATGTCAGTCAGGGTATTATGGAAAAAGACCCGTTTGCCAGTTTTGATGTGGCGGGTGTTGGGCCGATTGTGCAAATGGCGGTCGATAAGGGCCGCGCCGTGCGCCCTGAACTGAAGCTGGGTATTTGCGGCGAGCATGGCGGCGACCCGGCCTCGATTGCGGCGTTTTATGAAATGGGCTTTGATTATATTTCTTGCTCGCCTTTCCGAGTGCCGATTGCCCGCTTGGCCGCCGCGCAAGCCGCCATTAAAAGCGCCAAATAAGCCGCCAGCACTGTCTTTTTAGCCGATCTAATCGGGGTTCATTTTTGCCGAGTGCCGCTTGGAGAAAACAGCAAATCAGCTTACTAATTTTTAAAAGTTAAAGCGTTAACTGAGGGGGATAAGCGAGGAACCCGATGCTACGCCTTATTGAATGGCTTGATTTACGCTATATTTTTGGCCCAAAACGGCCCTTTGTCACGCGCCTTGGCGCTTTGCTGACGATTGCGGTTTTGAGCACAAGCATTATTGGCGGCATGCGTAATCCGGAACGCATTGTCAGCCGCACCCCCGAATTGCCAATTGAAAAAGCCGATTATGTGCGCGGGGAAAGCCTGTTTCGCGGCCTCAAGCCAAAAGCCCATGTCGAGACCCTAGCCGATGCACAACGCTGTTTGGCGCAAGCCATTTATTTTGAGGCGCGCTCCGAGCCTGTCGCGGGCTGGGAAGCCGTCGCCGATGTCGTGATAAACCGCGCCTTCTCGCCCAAATATCCGGGTTCGATTTGCGGCGTGGTGTTTCAAGGGCAATATCGCCGCCATAAATGCCAATTTTCATTTGCCTGTGATGGCCTGTCAGACCGTCCCAAGCAGCGCGTTTTATGGCGCAAAGCCCTGCGCATGGCGGGCAATAAATTAGTGACGGTGCGGGCCGGACCGGCCACGGCGCGCGCGACCCATTATCACGCGGATTATGTTGACCCCTATTGGAACCGTTCCATGGTGAAGCTGGCCAAAATCGGCCGCCATATTTTTTATAATGACCGCCGCGTCAGTGATTTTTAGCTGATATCAATATCAAGACCGAGGTCGAGGGTCAGCGCCGAATGGGTGATGGCCCCGACCGAGATATAATCAACCCCGCTTTCGGCAATGCCGACAACGCTGTCTTCCGAGACCCGCCCTGAGGCTTCTAATATGGCGCGGCCCTTATTCAGGTCAACCGCTTGGCGCAGCATATCGGGCGTCATATTATCGAGCAGCACGATTTTTGCACCGGCCGCCAGCGCCTCTTCAAATTGCGCCAAAGTATCAACCTCGATTTCAATCGGCAGTGCGCCCGCATTTTCTTGCGCGGCTTTTAGCGCGGCGGTAATGCCGCCGGCCACGGCAATGTGATTATCCTTAATCAGCACGGCGTCATAAAGACCGAAGCGGTGATTGGCGCCGCCACCGGCGCGCACGGCGTATTTCTCAATGGCGCGCAGACCGGGGGTGGTTTTGCGCGTGTCGCAAATCTTGGCTTTTGTATGCGCCGTCAGTGCGACAAGTCTCGCCGTTTTGCTGGCTATGCCCGATAAATGGCCGAGATAATTTAACGCCACGCGTTCCGCCGATAAAAGCGCATGGGCCGGACCGGCAATGCTCATCACATCATCGCCTTCGGCCAGCGCATCGCCATCGGCTTTATGGCGGGTCACGTTCAATCCGCTTTCATGCGCCAAAAATGCGGTCGCGGCCAAATCAAGACCGGCCAAGACGCCGACATCGCGGGCGCGAATAATCGCATCGGCTTTTGCGGCGGCGGGGATAACCGCTTGCGAGGTGACATCGCCACGGCTCTGCCAATCCTCGGACAGGGCGTCATCAATCAGGCGGGTGACCAAATCAGCCGGTAAAACCGGCAAGGCATCAGTGATTATGTGCATGCTGTTTTCCGTTTATGCGCGCTGTTCCGCTTGCGCGGCGGCGGCGAAATCTTTGTTGAGGGGCGGCAGATTATCATAAGCATCATTGAGACTGCGTAAGGTTAGGACGCTATGCGCGGCAGCCGCCTTGGTCGGGAAATCGCTCCGCGCATGACCGCCACGGCTTTCCTCGCGCAGCAAGGCCGCCATGGTGATGAATTGCGCCGCCAAAACCATATTGGCAAAAGGTGCCATGCCATTGGCCGCGCGTTGCAGGCGCTCCAATTCATGCAAGGTGTAAATCAGCCCGTCAGCATGGCGCAGCACACCGACATGACGCGCCATCAAATGGCGCAGATTTTGCATGGCCGGTGCCAGCAGAGCGGTATCGCCATCCGGTAAAGTCGCCGGTTGGGCAGGCCGCGAAAAAGAAGTTAACGGCATGATATTATTGACATCTTCGGCAATGCGCGCGCCAAAGACCAAAGCCTCCAGCAGCGAATTACTGGCCAGACGATTTCCGCCATGCAGGCCGGTGGAAGCGACTTCGCCACAGGCCCAAAGGCCGGGCAGGCCGGTGCGGCCATGCGGGTCGGTTTTAATGCCGCCCATATGAAAATGCGTCGCCGGAGCAATCGGCAGCGGCGTTGTCGTCGGGTCGATATTATTTTTGGCGCATTGCTCGGCCAATGTCGGAAAGCGGGTCGATAGATTATCGGCAATGCCATTGGGCCGTAAATCCAAGCCAACACTGCCGGTCTCGTTAATCTGATGAAACACGGCGCGCGCCACAACATCGCGGGGCGCAAGCTCGGCGCGTGGGTCAAGTGCGGGCATAAAGCGGTCGCCATTGGCATTGACCAATTGCGCGCCTTCGCCACGCAAGGCCTCGGTCGCCAGCGGAGCCGGATCTCCCATATTGGTTAGCGCGGTGGGGTGAAATTGCACAAATTCGGCATCGGCGATTTGTGCACCGGCGCGCGCTGCCATCGCCAAAGCCTCGCCATTGGCCCCACGCGGATTTGTGGTGACGGCATAAAGATGGCCAATGCCGCCGGTCGCCATAATGACGGCGCGGGCGCGAATAAGCAGCGGGCCGGATATGGCGCTGGGGTCGGCAGGGCGGGCAAACACGCCAACCACGCGTCCGTCTTCTACGGCCAGTTCATATGCCGCATAGCCCTCCAAAAAGCTCAGTGAGGGCGTGGCCTCGGCGCGTTTCACCAAGGCTGCCATAATGGCGCGGCCTGAGCGGTCGCCGGTGACACCGATAATGCGATTGCGGCTATGGGCGGCTTCGCGTCCCAGTTTCATATCGCCATTATCATCGCGGTCAAAAGCGACGCCAAGATTTTCCAAATCGGCAATGCGGCCTTCGGCTTCGGCGGCGACAAAAGCGGCGACATTTTCGTCAACCAAACCGCTGCCGACATCAATCGTGTCTTGCGCGTGAAGGGCCGGATTATCGTCAGGGCCAAGCGCGGCGGCAATGCCGCCTTGCGCCCATTTGCTGGCCGCGCCCGTATTGCGTTTACCCGCCGCCATGACCGTGACCGGACGCGCGCCAAGTTTCAGCGCGGTGAACAGACCCGCCAAACCGGCACCGATGATAAGCACATCACCGACATCAATAATATTGGCCTGTAAGGGGGTGCGGCTCACGGCTATTGGCTCAGCGCAATCATGCGCTCAACGGCGGCGCGGGCTTTATCCGCCACATCTTCGTCAACGGTGATTTCAGTGCGGTTCAACACCATGGATTCCAGAATTTTCGGCAGGGTGATTTGCTTCATATGCGGGCATAAATTGCACGGGCGGACAAAATTCACCTGCGGATTTTCAACCGCAATATTATCGCTCATGGAACATTCGGTCACCATCATCACGCGGTCGGGCTGGTTATCGCTCACCCATTTAATCATGGCTGAGGTGGAGCCGGAGAAATCGGCCTCATCCAGCACATCGGGCTTACATTCAGGATGGGCGATGATTTTCAAGCCCGGATCATCTTGGCGATATTGCTGCAATTCTTCCGCCGTGAATAATTCATGCACTTCGCAGCGACCCTTCCACGCAATTACTTCAACATCGGCCTCGCGGGCGATATTTTGCGCCAAATATTCATCGGGAATGCACAAGACGCGGTCAGCGCCCATGCCATTGACGATTTTCACCGCATTGGAGGATGTGCAGCACACATCGCTCTCGGCTTTCACGGCGGCTGAGGTGTTCACATAGGTAACAATCGGCACGCCGGGATAAGCCTCGCGCAGGGCGCGCACATCATTGGCGGTGATTGATTCCGCCAAGGAGCATCCGGCCCCCATATCGGGCATCAGCACGGTTTTTTGCGGGTTCAGCAATTTCGAGGTTTCGGCCATGAAATGCACGCCGCATTGGACAATCATATCGCCCTCGGCATTGACCGCCTCTATCGCCAATTGCAGGCTGTCGCCCACCACATCGGCGACGCAATGAAAAATTTCAGGCGTCTGATAATTATGCGCCAGAATGACCGCGTTTTTTTCTTTCTTCAGCTCATTAATGGCTTTGATATAGGGCGCGAAAAACGGCCATTCGACAGAGGGAATAACGCTTTTCACCCGCTCATAAAGCGGCGCCATATCGCGCGCCAACCCATCGGAATAGGCAATATCCATTTCTTCCAAAATGCGCGCGCCGCTTTGGCCCGGCAGGGCGGCAATGGCTTTGGTTTTTAGGCTGTCGCTGGCAGTAAACATAATCATCCCTTATTTATACTCAAAATGAGCATAATATCACTCTTATAATATGGGTGGCTGGCGCGCAAAAGCAAGGGTAAATGGGTGCGGCAGAGTGCTTATTTTGTGGTTGACGGTTTGCGCCCGCCCGAGACGCGCAATCCGGCCAAGGGGCGGTCGGCGCGATTGCCATGGCGAAAGCGGAATAATTCAGCCGGACGGCCCCGTGCGCGACTGGTTTTGCCGGTCGCTTCAACAAAGCCGGACTTTTCCACAAGGCGGCGAAAATTTTGCTGATGCAAGGCCGTGCCCAGCACCAGCTCGGTGGTTTGTTGCAGGGCGCGCAAGGTGAAGCGGTCGGGCATCAGGTCAAAAATCACCGGGCGATATTTCAGCTTGCTGCGTAACCGCCCCAAAGCGGTGGCCGAGATGCGGCGATGGTCGAGCTGCATGGCTTTGCCCAACATGGCGGTTTGCGGTTTGCCATTGCGGCCATCACGCGCCGCTTCCTCAACCAGACCGGCTTCATAAAGCAATTCATAACGCTCCAGCACAAATTCCTCATCCCATTGCGCGCCATCGCGGCCAAAGGCAAGGCGCACACGCGCGCGCGCTTCCTCATTTTGTGTCAGCCATGTATCGAGGGCGGGTAAAATAATCGTGTCGAGCATATCGGGCCGCCCGTCCCGCCAATCCTCCCATGGAAAATAGCTGTAAAGGTCATCCCATGCGCCACCGGCAGCATCCTCGGCACGCGCCAAAGCCAAATAGCCGACCGAGACGACATGGCGGCCTTCGCCGCTTTTATAACGCCCCTGATCGGCGAATGTATAAAGCTGTTCGACATGCGCCAAATCAACGCCCACTTGTTCGCGCACCCATTGTCGCAAACCGATTTCCATCGTGCGGTGACGGTCGGGCATGAACGGGCCAAAGGGCAGACGCTTGGCGGTTTGGCCTGCATCCTGCAAAGCGCGAAATTGCAACATGCCGTCATGCGCGCGCAAAATCGCCGTGCTGATATCAATCAGAATATCTGTGGTGCCGCTCATGGACGCACCGGCGCGGCCTAACCGGCGCGGCGCACAATAACGCTACCGGCTGAGTAACCCGCCCCGAAGCTGCATATCACGCCCATATCACCGGCCTCAAAATCATTTTTGAATTTGTGAAACGCAATGATGGAACCGGCCGAACTTGTATTGGCATATTGGTCCAGCACGGTCGGCTGTTGGTCGTCGGTCGGCTCTTGTCCCAGCACTTTTTTGGCGATGAAATCATTCATATTGCGATTGGCCTGATGCAGCCACATGCGGCGCAGGCCATCGGCTTGCAAATTATTATCGGCCAAATGGTCGGTAATCATTTGCGCCACCATAGGCGAAACTTCGCGGAATACTTTGCGGCCTTCTTGGATGAATAATTTATCTTTTTCATCGCGTGTTTCCGGACTGGTGCGATTTAGAAAGCCGAAATTATTGCGGATATTATTTGAAAATTTGGTCACCATACGGGTATCGACAATCTCAAAGCCCTGCTGATTGGTGGCGACTTCCGCGTCTTCCAAAATCACCGCTGTGGCGACGTCACC
>Ga0206677_10001564_pt1 | contig 21007 bp, 15 predicted proteins | sample M130m12015metaG_FD_155475 | JGI IMG/M metagenome (GOLD analysis project Ga0206677, IMG submission 155475) | Ammonia-oxidizing marine archaeal communities from Monterey Bay, California, United States - M1 30m 12015 | ecosystem: Environmental > Aquatic > Marine > Intertidal zone | place: USA...
ATCGGCTACGTTGAAGCTGACGCGGTTACCAGAAAATTGAATAACAGAAGTCACGGTAAGATTTTCTAGTGTTACGAAAGATCCTTCGTATTGTTCACCCGTGGTGAGTTGGTTGACTTGCTGGTTGTCGTTAAGATCGCCCAAGGAAATCGTATCGCTTATAACGGGATCTGTGGTGGTTGAAATGATACTGAAGCTGTTGGCATCGACCAAGCTTAATTGGTTCGAACCATTGTATTCACCGACCAAACCTTTGACTTCAACGATATCGCCCGGAAGTACCTGGGTAAAAGTGGAAGGCACTTGAAGTGATCCATTTGAGGCTGAATACACGCCCATAACCTCAATTCCTGCCCAAGGCGAACTTTGCCCACCAACTGCAGTGTCTTGGATAAAAATAAAAGGGCGCTGTCCGCCAGTCACCGAACCAGAGGCTACTTCCGTAGCCCAACCAGGGGTAACAACAACTCCGCGGGTAATGATGGTCTGCCCGAGGTAGGCAGAAGTATCGTTACATGCGGCTAGATCGCTAGCAGATACGTCGTTGATTGTACTAATGCTAACATAGGATTGACCAAAGGCAGTTGAAGCGAATGCAGCAACTAAAAGGGTGAGTAGATATTTTCTCATTACTTAATTATTATAAAGGGTTCTGTAGTTCGTTTTCCTGTTTCTAAATCTTGTACATGCAAGAGATAAGTGCCTCGAGCGATGATTTGACTTTCTTTTGATAATAAATCCCATGCATGCTCTCCACCTGAGAATGTGTTTTGCTCTGGATTTTCTGATCCGAAGGTTCTAAACCAACGAATATCCGTACCGTTGTAATCTGGTGTATGCTCAAACGTATCGATCAAATCGCCTGCAGCTGTGGTAATCGTAATTTCGCAATGTGCGGGAAGGTTGGCAAAGATGATTTTTCTACTTTCCTCTTGAAAATTACTCTGTCCTTCCCATCCGGCACTAAGGTAATACGGGTTAGGATAAGCATACGGCCGATCTTCTTCGTTTGCAGCTTCTGTACCCGGGAAGACGCGCGTAACATTTGCAAGCGCAGAGCTTTCAAGGCTTTCTAACCCTGAGTTTAGATCGCCTTTATCAAAAGCTGTAACGGCCATTGCCGTTTGCCATCCATTGGGTAAAGGAGAAAGTGTATAGGCGTAATCATAAACCACCGTATCGTTATCGAATTCTTTAGGAGTTGGAAGTAATACCGGTGTAAACCCGTTATTCATTCCATAATCATTACCAGTGCTATCAAACGATGCGACTAAGCTTAAATCTTCAGCAAGATTTGGGGTACCGAACACATCAAATCCCGTACTAGTGGCGTAGATGTTGAATCCTTCAAAATCTTGTTTTTTGGAAATGGGGTCAACGCTTGCGACACTATTGCTGGCCCAGTAAATGGTAGCGCTGTTTTCACCAGCTTCCACTCGCGAATATGGAATGGTGGGTGGTGTAGGAAGGATGAAGCGTGTAATTTCCCCGTCGCCATCTTTATCTTCTCCCGGATCCAGGATCCCGTTGAAGTTACCGTCTTCACCATTGTAAGTGGTTTGTGCCCAATTCGCTGCGCTGAGTAATCCACTGCGCTGAACCGCATTATTTTGGGCATTCGGATTACCGTCTTCCATTTTTTTTGCCACAACAAAGGCAAAAGCAATATTAATAGTATCTCCGGGTCCAAAAGTACTGAATGGACCGGCTGATATGAGGTCAGAACGGTTTCCGCTCTTGTTCAGTTCGTCTTGAAGATCAACATCTAAGGTGCTCACACAACCTGCCGATGTGGGGTTCGTCCAACATGGATTTTGGTTGAAGCCATCAGTCATTTTCTGATAGCGCTGTTGATCTGTGGTCGGAAAAAAGAACGTGCTCTGACCACTGTTGTTAAAGACCCATGCGTTGTAGTTTACTCTGAAACTAGAATCGGTTCTTGGGTGACGGAAGCCTTGCTTGTCTTCACCGCCTAAAAATACCTGACCTACATAACTGTCTGTAAAACCTTCATCTCCGGTAGCATCGTAACAATACGCTAGATTCAAACTATCTACAAAACCATTACCGCCTTGAGAATAAAAAGTAGCGCCTCCGGCGCCTGCAGGAGTGATATTTACGTTTCTTACCACCGTGTTGTTCCATAAACCTATATAGAGGTCGTCGAAGCTTTGGTCTCCCGTATTGTAGATGGTTAATGAACACATGGCCATGAAATCCGAAAAGCTGTAGTTCCAATTCAAAATGCGCATTTCTGCAACGATGTCCATCGGGTTGATGTGATTGTTGATCGGGATAGACGTTCCTGGTACTAATAAGGTAGAGTCAGAAAAATTGGCAATAAAATCTTGATGGGAAATGGCAGAAGAGTTGAATTTCGGAGAAGTTTTTAGACTACTCATCTCTTTTACGGGTTGGCCGGGAACAGGATTAAATTCGAATCCACCGCGCCCAGGAGCATACCCTTGAGGTGAATCATAAGCGGAGGTACTGACACGAATGACGCCGTTTGCTGTTCCGCCTATCCAGATGCCGCCTTCAAACAAATGTTCGATGCCTGAACCGGCGGGATATTCTAATGACGGAGTGCCCGAGCCGTCTTTATAGCCCCTAAACGCGTTACCAAAGGTTCCAGCATTTGTTGCAGATAGTCGAATGTTTGCCTGTGTTGTTTGGAACTCTTCGAAAGTCTGAGCTTGCGTAAAAAGGCTACACAAAAGGGCGATAAGAAGGAGGGTTCTGTGCTGCATTAAAAAATGATTTTACGCGTAGTGTGACCGTTCATAGTCTCTAAACGAAGTAGGTAAGTGCCCATTGGCAGTAAGGGAACAGTAAAGGTAGTTTCGGAGGTTTCGAACAATTCTTGTCCTGTGAGCGTGCTAATGTATAAATGACTTTGCTCCGGTAGCGTCAGAGTTGCCCCCGCGGGCATAGGGTTAGGTAACTTCCAATTCCCTTCATGAGAGGCTATCGCCAATTGTTGCCCTTCAATTTCAATATCTACGATCACAGGGAGATGGTCGCTCAAGGAATATAGAGCGGTCAATACGGCGCTGCTTACGCTGTAATTTGTCCCAGAATTAATAGCATTGTTAAAATGATTTCCGTCATTTCCTACAGCGAAATAGCTGTTTGGTGCATAGGTGATTTGCGCATCACCTTCGATAACATCTTCTGAACATAGAATGTGGTCAAACCGATCGTCTAAGCCGCCTCCCGAATGGCAATTCCCTGAAGTACGGGTGCTCTGTGTATGTATGGAGGCGAAGCTGCTGTTGTTGTGCCAGTTTCCGTTAGACGTAATGGGATCCTCAAATCGAAAGGTATTTCCTCCAATAAGGCTTTGAAATGAAGATTCGTTGCTAGAATAGGTATTGAGATCGCCCATTAAGAATACGTTCTCAAAATTGTGGGCGTCGATCCAGTCAACTATCGCCGTGGCCGCTTGATTCCGTTGTGCAGCATCAGACGAAGAATTACCTGCTTTAAAGTGTGCGCCAATAACTACGAAAGTTGCGGTATCACTATTGCCTTGGAGTAAAGCATCTTTATAGTAGAATCGAACGATATCGATTGCTCGAACTAAAGCATTATTATCGACATCTTTTGTGATGGCCCACTGGTTTGTAATCCCCAAAATATCGCTGCGGTATGCGACACCATTGACTAGGGATGAAAAACCATTGTGTACATGGTTTGCTATGGCCCAGTTCGTGGCTGAACCGGTATTGAATGCATTATTAAGGAGGTAAGTCAGGTTATTAGGGTTACTGCCTATTTCATTCATTACCACTACATGCGGTTCTATTTCACCGATGATGGTTTCTAAATGTCCTTCTTTGTTGCTGGAGCTATTATTTGAACCCGTGCAATACGAAGTGGTGTTGCGGTAGTTCAGAAGATTGTAAGTCATGAGACGAACGGTACGATCTTGCGCAACACTGTTTAGTGTTAAAAAGCTCAATACCAAAAGAAAAGATAGTCTCACAACTTTAGTTTTTGATGGGGACAAATTTAACGAAAAAAGCCCGGCTTTTGCCGGGCTTATCATATTAACTCAAGATGAATTTAAGCGAGGTGTTTGCGCACAAATCCACTGATCACTTTTCCGTCGGCTTGACCGGCCATCGCAGCGGATGCCTGTCCCATAACTTTGCCCATGTCTGCCATGGATGTCGCGCCTACAGCTGCAATTATTTCTTCAACTTTCGCTTCAATCTCTGCCTCGGAGAGCATTTCGGGTAAATAGCGTTCGATAATCGCCAACTGTGCTTCTTCTGGTTCAGCAAGATCTGCGCGGTTTTGTTCTCTGAAAATGGTGGCGCTTTCTACGCGTTGCTTCCTTAGTTTTGTCAAAAGCTTCATTTCATCAGCCTCTGACATTTCTCCGGCTCCGGCAGAAGTTTTTTCATTAAGTATGGCTGTTTTAATAGCGCGAAGGGCTTCTAGAGCGACGCGGTCTTTTGCTTTCATTGCCGATTTTAAATCGGTCATGATGAGTGCTTCTAAGGACATGATTAATCTACGTTATCGTGTAAGAATGAATTATTTGTTCTGATGTTTCCATCGTTATCAACGCCAATATTAGAGGGTTGTTCACTGCTTTTATGGTCTAAATCGACCTCCATCCCCTGACGCATGTACGCGGGAACTCTTTCTGCTTCACTCAGGTTTTGAAGATTCGCTTTGAACTGGTATTGGAACGATTGTAAGCGAGACATACGGTCTTGAATTTTAGGCGGTAAATCGCTAAGTGTGCGCTTTGGCATTTGACTCAACGGTTGGTCCATATCGAAATCAGTTCCTTCCTCTGTTGCTTCTTTAACCGCGGGTACTTGACTTTCTTTTATTTGAAAATGTAGGGTCGGATCTTCGGAACTAAGTGTATCTACTTCCGCGGTTGGATTATTGATTTGAGGTTCTAATTCAAACTCATTGCTAACCAACGTAAAGCTGCCTTCTACGCTCTCTTGTTCTGCTTTTTGCTTGAGTTCAGGCATTTCACTCAAGCTTAAATCAAAAGGGTCGTATTCCGTGTCTTCAATTCCTTCGTTTGAATCTTGATGGGCTTGCGGTGACTCTAGGTCTTCTATTTCAAGCGTAAAACCATCACCGTCTATCTCTTCCAGTGTAAACCGGCGCTCCTCACCAATGGCTTGAACGTCTTCCAGAGAGGACTCGGCGCTCGTAGGGTTTTCTGAAGCCGCTTCATGAGCGGCTTCTTCGGCTATTAGTTCCTCTTCGGAATTCAAAACAGTACGCTCCATTTTTGGTGGAGCAGGTGCATCAAACTCTTCTTCAGCATCCGCCTCTAAAGTAGTTTCTTCCTGTGTAAGAAATTCTTCAGATTCATCTTCATCGACAAAGGTCAATTCCATTTCTTCTTCGACCGATTCGTCTTGAGTGAATAGATCCCAACCTCCGGCAAGCGCAGGTGCCTCCTCAGGTTCCGTCGGTTCTTCATCTGTGAATTCAGATGCGTCTACCACTTCTTCTTCCTTCACTAAGACTGCCTCATCAGAATCGTCTTCCATATCCCATTCTAAGACATGGACTGTCGGCGTTTCCTCCTCGATTGTTTGAGTATTGTCCTCAAGTGTCTCCTCAAAGGTGGCATCGATATCTTCATCTGGTAGTTGCGGGAAGCCCTCTGTTTCTGATTCAATAGCATCCTCAGTCTCATGAGGTCCTCCGTCAGACTCTGAATGTGCCTCTACTTCAGGGGTCATTATTATGTCTGACGCTTGGAGCTCTTCTTCGACCGCACCGAGATCCATGATTACTCGTTCTGATTTTTGCGAATCAGGTATTGTTTCGACGGCTGGTTGTGGTGTAAAAGCAACCTCGTCTGTTTCGTGCGCATCTAACTTATACGTGACCACTTCCGGTTTATCGGATGGCAGTACTTGCGTTCCTGTTGGGAAACCGGTTGCGATGATGGTACATGTGATGCGGCTGCCAGTTTCTTCACTAGAACCAATTCCCATAATCACATTCGCATTGCCGCCGGCCTCACGTTGAATGTGGTCTGTGATTTCACCTATTTCATCTATGGTCACTTCTTGTTCGCTATCTCCTGAAGTCAATAATAGCAAGACGTTTTTAGCGCCTTTAATGTGGTTGTCGTTTAAAAGCGGAGAGTCTAAAGCTGCTCCCACGGCTGCTGCTGCTCGGCCAGGACCTTCGCCCTCACCAGTACCAAACAAAGCAGATCCGCTATTTTCGAGAACAGTTTTTGCATCGCGTAGGTCAATGTTTTGCGTGTAGTGGTTCGTGATGACTTCGGCTATTCCTTTAGCAGCCCCGGCCAAAACCTCGTCCGCTTTGCTAAACGCATTTCTAAACCCTAAATCACCATATACTTGGCGCAGTTTATCATTGTTGATGACAATGAGGCTGTCCACAGCATCACGCATGGCTTTTATTCCTTCCTCTGCTTGGTCTGCTCTCATTTTCCCTTCGAAAGAGAAAGGCGCGGTAACAATACCTACAGTGAGTATGCCCATTTCACGCGCGGCTTTGGCGATGATAGGTGCGGCTCCTGTACCCGTGCCACCGCCCATTCCGGCAGTGATGAAGCACATCTTTGTTCCAGTTTCAAGAATGTTCTGAATCTCTTGAATACTTTCTTCCGCTGCACTGCGACCTATCTCAGGATCTGCTCCGGCACCAAGCCCTTCCGTAAGTGAAGCGCCTAATTGGACCTTATTCGCGACAGGACTGTGGTAAAGTGCCTGGGCATCTGTGTTACAGATAATGAAGTCTACGCCGTTCACGCCCACATTCTTCATGTGATTGACTGCGTTGGAACCTCCGCCCCCGACACCAATTACCTTGATGACTGAGCTTCTGTTTTTAGGAAGGTTGAATTGAATTCCGTCTTCTATCATGGTTGTTCGGTTATTCTATGTCTTCGTCGTTTTCTAGCCATTCCTTGAGGTTGTTCATAAAGCCTTTCCAGAAAGGGTCTTTACGTGGCGCGGCTTGTGTGCTACCCGTTTGGTCGGGTGCGCCTTCAACTTCTTCGATGGGTTCTTCTTCTTGTTCCTCGGGAGTTTCAGGAACGAGTGGCTGCTCAGTTTCTCTAGGGTCGTAAGCCATGGGATGGTCCTGCGATTCTAGAGCCATACTCAACAAACCAATGGAAGTTGCATAAACGGGTGAGGCCAATTCCTTGACGTAACCACTCGCTAAATGCTCGTTCGGGTAACCAATGCGAGTTGGCATGCCTGTCAGGTATTCTACCAATTGGCTCATGTGTTTCAACTGTGAACCTCCTCCAGTGAGTACAATACCGCCGATAAGTCGCTTACGAGGATCGTTTTGCTGGTAATTGCGGATTTCTGCAATGACGCTTTCCATGATTTCACGAACGCGTGCATTGATAATCTTCGACAATGTTTTTAGGCTGATTTCCTTTGGTGGCCTTCCTCGCAGTCCAGGAATGCTGACAATCTCATTGTCTTTATTCTCTCCGGGCCATGCAGATCCAAACTTCACTTTCAACGTCTCTGCTTGTTTCTCGATAATTTCGCAACCTTCTTTGATGTCTTCTGTAATGACTTTGCCACCAAAAGGTATTACTGCGGTATGGCGAATGATTTGGTCTTTGAAAATCGCAATATCGGTAGTTCCACCACCGATATCGACAAGGACCACACCAGCATCTTTCTCTTCTTCTGCAAGAACTGCCGCGGCCGAAGCTAAGGGTTCTAGCGTTATGTCTCCTACTTTGAGCTCGCTCTGCTCTACACAACGCGCGATGTTTTTAATAGAAGCAATTTGGCCAACGACGATGTGAAAATTTGCTTCCAATCGCGATCCGTACATACCTTGAGGATTCACGATGTTTGCATCGCCATCCACCTTATATTCTTGTGGAAGTGCATGCAAGATTTGCTCCCCGGGCATCATCACTAGGTTGTGCACGTTTTTTTGCAAGGAAGCGAGATCTTCCACATTGATAATGGCTTCAGCATCTTCGCGCATGATGTAGTCGGAATGCTGCATGGAACGGATGTGTTGTCCGGCAATACCTACCATGACCTCAGTAATTTTCAGGCCAGAATTTTCCTCGGCCATTTTTACTGCGGCTTGAATGCTTTCAATGGTGAGTGTAATATTCGCTACCACCCCGCGCTGGACACCGAGGCTTTTACTTTTTCCAATACCCAAGACTTCAATCTTACGGTGCTCGTTTAATCGGCCCACTACGGCGACAATTTTAGTGGTTCCGATGTCCAGACCTACTGCTAAAGGGGCGTTCTGTGTCATCTCGTTTTGCTTACTACTTGGTTTTTATATCGCAAGTCAATGCTTTTTATTTCTTCCAGTTCTTGCGTTGGTTTAGCGGCATAGAAGGCGCTCAACTTTCGCAGGTCACCAGCCAATTCATTGCCGATGTTTGCTTTGATGTGGTGCGCATATCCTTGAGGAATTAGCACTACATACGACGCATTTACCTCCATTTGTGCTAGGCCGTCAAAAGTGAATGCAGGGCTGGCAATCACTTCGTCTAATAGTAGACCGGCTCTAGCCGCATTTGCACTGTCTTTAAGCCCTGTAATAATGGGCAAGTCCAGTGGTGTTTGTCTCGGTGCTGGTAGAAGCTCGTGCGCTTCTGTAAGTAAAAACGTTTTATCGTTCATGAAGACTTTCGCCTTCGCTTGCTTTGAAACCACGTTTACGACCAAAGACTGATTTAAATTCCAATATACCTGTGCATCGGCCACGTACGGCAGGGCTTCCAAAGAGGTTTCTAACAAATATGTAGGGGTCTTAAGGGCACTAGAATCGGGCTGTGCACTTAAAAAAGCATCGATAAGCGGCAACACTTCGGGACGAACGATAAGAGCTTGATTATCAGGATTTTGAATCGATATATCGATTTTATCAAAGGCTGCATTTTTCCAGTGCTGCATGCTCAGAACAGCGCCGAAAATCAGTCCTGCACCGAAGATGACACTTAAAGCGGTATATAAAAGCCGTTTCTTTTTCATCGTAAAACAGCTTTTAATTGTGGTACGGTGTCACCAATATCCCCGGCGCCTACAACGAGAACCACATCGTAATTCGCTGCAAATACTGCCTGGGGGAGTGCCTCTAAATCGCAGGTTTTGGCGCCAGGTATTTGCGCTGCGAGTGCAGTAGAATGTATCCCTTCAATGGGGTGCTCCCGAGCGGCATAAATAGGTAGAAGAATGCAACGATGTACACGTTTGAGTTGTGTTATAAATCCGTCAAAGAAATCACGCGTCCGACTGTATAAATGCGGTTGAAAGCACAACAGTATGTCCTTTTCAGGGTACATTTCATCCAGGCTATCGATCAGTGCTTCGAGCTCCGTTGGGTGGTGGGCGTAGTCTTCAATGAGCGTGGTCTTGCCTTTTAAATGGTATTCAAACCTGCGCTTTATTCCTTCAAAGGTTGGGAGGGCTGCTGCGATGCGTTCTAAAGATAGTCCTGCATGATGCGCCAGTGTAGCAGCAAGGACGGCATTGTAGACGTTGTGTTTCCCGGGCATGAAGAGCTTTGTCTCAAACTTATCATTTCCTAGATGAAGAGTAAACGCATAGGCACCTTCATGGGCGCGGATATCCGTAGCAAAGGCGTGGCTACCGGCACTGCCAACAGCTGTAGTATTCTTTAAGCTTGTTGCGGTAAATGTTGGCCCTTCGACCTGCTGTATGAAGGCAGCGAAGGTGTTATTTAGGTCAGTTTCGTCGTCGTAAATATCCAGATGATCTGCATCGGTAGTCGTTATAGCTGCAGCGGTTGGATGAAGGTGAAGGAAGGATCTGTCAAATTCATCGGCCTCCACAATCATCCATGGGCCATTGCCCAACCTGTAGTTTGTACGAGAACTGCTCAATATCCCCCCGATAAACGCTGTCGGGTCTAATCCGGCCGACGTTAAAAGGTGCGTGAGAATTGCACTTGTACTGGTTTTTCCATGTGTCCCAGCTACAGCAAGTGTTTTATAGCCCTTAGTGAGCTGGCCTAATGCAGCCGCACGTTTAATGGGTTCATACGCCTCAAAAAACAAGCGCCATGGATGTGTCGATGCAATTGCAGGTGTATAAATAACCGTAGTTTCTGCTTCGGACCAACCTGGATACGCAGATGTATCTTCCGTATAGCAAAGTAGTGCACCTTCCTTTTCCAATGCTTCCGTCAGCTCCGTTTTGGTGCGGTCAAAACCGAAAACAGGAATGTTTTGATGCAGAAAATGACGCGCCAATGCGCTCATACCGATCCCGCCGATCCCAATAAATACGATATGTGAATGTTTCTTTATCACGCAATCAATTCGCTAATCAGGGTACATATATCTTGGGTGGCATGGGGTAGGGCAAGTTGTTTAATATTCTCGCCTAATCGGTCCCTGCGCTTGGTGTTTTGATACAGCGCTTCAAGCTCAATAGTAAAGCGCTGGTCCAATTCTACTTCAGGAATGAGTACTGCTGCACCTTTTTCGCTCAATGCACGGGCATTATGTGTTTGATGGTCTTCCGCGACGTTTGGGCTAGGAATGAGTACTGCAGCTTTACCGATCAAACAGAGTTCACTTAAGGTACCCGCTCCAGCGCGACTTACGATCGCATCTGCTGCGGCATAGGCAGTGGCCATGTCATCAATAAATGCATGCACTTTCACCGTCTTCGAAGTAAGCGATACGTATTCATCTTCATACAGTTTTCCACACTGCCAAAAGATTTGCCAGCCCTGTTGCAGAAGGGTAGGAAGACTCTTCTCCATTTGTTGGTTGACGGCTCTAGCACCTAAGCTCCCACCTAAAATGAGCAGTGTTGGTCGTTTTGGATCAAGGCCCAATTTCATTTTACACTCCGCTTGTTTCGGTAGTGGATTAGTAAATGCTTCACGCACGGGATTGCCTGTGAGGTGAACTTTACCAGAGGGAAAGAACCGCTCAGCATTTTTATAGGCGGTGCAAATAGCTTTTGCCTTTGCACCCAATTTAATATTGGTTACCCCGGCGAAGCTGTTTTGCTCTTGAACAAGAGTGGGAATACCCATACGTTGTGCCATAAACAATGCCGGCCCACTAGCATAGCCGCCTGTACCAATGACAGCGTCGGGTTTACGCGTTTTTAAAATCTTGCGACACAGCCATAGTGCGTATACTAGTTTGAACGGAACACTCCAGCTTTTCCAAGGTTTTTGACGGTTAATTCCCGCGATGGGTACACCGGTAATTTTAAATCCAGCTGCCGGTACCCTGGTCATTTCCATTTTGCCTTTAGCGCCTATAAAATGAATTTCAGCATCTGGATACTGTACTCTTAGGCCATTGGCAATACTTAATGCCGGGAATATGTGTCCTCCGGTTCCACCACCGCTTATGATAAAACTTTTAGACATGGGCTTCAGTATTTTCTTGTTCTTCCTGGCTTTGTGCGCTTTTGCCGACTACCTTTTTTACATCAGTATGGCTAACGCTCAGTATGATGCCCAGTGCGATACAGGTCATCCATATGGATGATCCTCCAGCACTCAAGAAAGGAAGCGTTTGTCCTGTGACAGGCATGAGGTTGGTAGCTACCCCCATATTCACGAGGGTTTGTAAGATCATACCAGAGGCCGCCGCTAAGACAAGCAATGTGCCAAATTTGGTGTGGGCGCGTCGCGCAATTCGCACAAAGCGTCGAAAAAGTGCCATGTATAGGAGTACTACACCGCTTGCGCCGATAAGGCCATATTCTTCTGTTATTACGGCAAAAACAAAGTCCGAATTCGATTGGGGTAGGAAGTTTTTCTGTACACTTTTCCCTGGTCCTTTGCCAAAGAGTTGTCCCTCTGCAATGGCCATTTTTGCAAGGTCGGTTTGGTAAGAGGCGTCTGAATCCGTTGCGCCGAAGTTTACGATCCGTGATTTCCAGGTATCGACCCGGTTTGAAATTCCCGGGAAGGCAAGGACTATTAAGATGAAAAGAGTCAGAACTGCCGCACCAATACCGATGATTTTTCCTAAATGCTTCCATGGTACACCGGCGGCAATCATTAGAATGAAGGTCATCCCGAAGATGATAGCGGTTGTAGAGAAATCGGCAGGTAAAATAAAAATAAGCGTTAGGGCGATAGCTCCTAGTGGGTAATACAAGCTTTTAAACAAGGCGAAATCTCGTGGTTTTGCCAACCATCGGGCGAGCCAAACCAGCAGCGCTAACGAAGCAAAAGCTGAGGTTTGAAAACTCATGTTCAGAACTGGAATACGAACCCAACGTGCGGCATTCGCACCGCCCATAGTAGTTCCTTGGAATAAGGTCACCATAAGTAGGACAATGGCTGCGGGCAGTATGATGATCGAAAATTTACCGATGATTCTGAAGTTTAATCGGTGTACGCTGTACAAAAAGAAGCCGCCTAAGACTAAATGAATAAGGTGTCTGGTCAAAAATCTAAACGTATTTCCACCGCTGAATTTATACGCAAGGGAACTGCTCGCACTATAGATAGGCAAGAAGCTCAGAAGCATGAGCAGTAGGATGAGGCCCCAAAGGAACTGGTCGCCTTTTAGATATTTTTGGACTGTATTCACCGTATTCTGACTTAGAGCATGCGTACTGCGTTTTTGAATTGTCGTCCGCGGTCTTCATAGTTTTCGAAGAGGTCAAACGAGGCGCAACAAGGGCTGAGCAATACAACATCTCCTTTGTCCGCCATTTTTGATGCTGCACGAACTGCATCTTTCATCGTTTCTGCTTCAGCGAAGTCTGAAACTTCTCCAAAAGCTGCTTTGATTTTCTCATTGTCTAAACCCAAGGCAACGATACCCTTTACTTTTCCTTGCACGAGCGGGAGCAACTCCTCGTAATCATTTCCCTTATCCACACCGCCAACGATCCAAACCACAGGTTTGCTTTGGCATTCTAAGGCGTAGTATGTAGCGTTTACATTCGTTGCCTTGCTGTCGTTGATGTATTCTACACCGCTGATGTTCAAAATACTTTCCAAACGATGCTCGAGTGAATCGAAAGTAGATAGTTGTTTACGCACGGTTTCTTTCCTAATGTTCATCAAGCGGCTGCTTAATCCGGCAGCCATACTGTTGTACATGTTGTGCTTTCCTTGTAAGGCGAGTTCTTCAATAGTCATTGCTTCGTTATTTAGTTGAATGGTTATTGTGTTGTTTTCTTTCGTTGTTATTCTGTGCTGCCCTGCTGGTGTGTCAGTTCCATAGGCCAATAGTGTTGGAGGGTTGGAATGCTCTTGCAGCCACTGCTCTACAGCTGTATTCGTAATAGGGTCATCGTCGCAGTAGATGAATTGCCCGGTGGTATAGGTGGCCAATTGCATTTTACTAGCCGCATATTTTTTCAAGTCGTATTCGTAGCGGTCGAGGTGGTCGGGGGTGATGTTTGTTAGTATGCCTTGGTCCAATTTTAGTTCGAAGACATCGTCTAATTGGAAACTGCTCAACTCCAAAACCACTGCTTCAGGATCTGGCTCAGCGTTCAGCATTCGATTCGCCAGTACACCGGCCAAACTCTGACCAATATTTCCCGCCAAAACGGCATCCATTTCAGCTGCCATAATGTGGTGACACAAGGTTGCAGTCGTGGTTTTACCATTACTTCCTGTGATCCCTATTAGTTTCGCCGAAGTGTAGTGGGCTGCCCAGTCTACTTCGCCTAGAAGGACTGCTCCGCCGGCTTTCAGTGTTTTTATGATTGGAGCCGAGTGCGGAATTCCGGGGCTCTTTATAATGGCAGCTGCATCATTTAATCGGTCCACATTGTGACCGTTTTCCTCATAGTCGATTCCCCACTGATCCAACTGCAGTTTGTCTTTCTCAGAAAGCACTTTTGCGTCGCTGAGAAATGCAGGAATACCCAGTGCATAAGCTAATTGCGCTGCGCCCATGCCGCTGATGCCGGCACCAAGTATGGCGATATTTGGGTAGGGGTGATTCAACTTATCTCAGCTTCAAGGTTGCGATTGCTAATACTGCGAGCATGATGCCTACAATCCAGAATCGAGTCACGATTTTAGTTTCCGGGTATCCCTTCTTTTGGTAGTGGTGGTGTAGTGGACTCATCAAGAAAATCCGGCGGCCTTCACCGTATTTTTTCTTCGTGTATTTGAAGTAACTCACTTGTAAAATGACACTGACATTCTCTGCTAAGAATACTCCGGCTATGATGGGCAATAAGAACTCTTTACGAACGGCCAGTGCGATGACGGCTACGATGGCGCCAATCGCTAGTGATCCCGTATCGCCCATAAAGACTTGTGCTGGGAAGCTATTGTACCATAGGAACCCTATAGCCGCTCCGATAAATGATGCGGTGAAAATCACAAGTTCCCCTGAATTAGGGATGTACATAATGTTGAGGTAGCTTGAGAAAACGATAGAACCACTAACGTAGGCTAGAACCAGTAGGGCTGTTCCTGCAATCGCTGTGGTGCCCGTAGCTAACCCGTCCAATCCGTCGGTCAAATTGGCTCCGTTTGAAACCGCCGTAATGATAAAGATGACTGCAAAAATATACACCAACCAGGTCCAATTCGATCCCGTAGGTCCCAACCATCGGGTGAAGATTTCGTAGTCAAATTCGTTGTCTTTCAAAAAGGGAATGGTGGTTTTCGAACTCTTTACCGCATCACCATAAGTCGCCGCAGGCGCCTCTTCACCAGCCTCCCATGAGGCAGTTTCTACTACAGGTAGCTTTTCTTTGATGGTGACTTCAGTGTGGAAATACAACGTACTCCCTACAACAACACCAAGCACAATTTGACCGATGACCTTGAAAATTCCACGCAGTCCTTTTTTATCCTTTTTGAAGACCTTAATGTAGTCATCCAGAAAGCCAATAGCGCCCATCCAAAGGGTGGAAATGAGCATCAATAAGATATAGATATTGTCCAATTTTGCCCAGAGCAGCGTGGGAACTACAATCGCCAAAATGATAATCACTCCTCCCATTGTTGGTGTACCCGCTTTTTGATTTTGACCTTCTAGGCCAAGGTCGCGAACGGTTTCGCCGACTTGTAAGCGTTGTAGTCTGTCTATCAGGCGTTTCCCGAACAACATTGAAATGATTAATGAGGTAATAACCGCCATTGCGGCTCGGAAAGTGATGTACTGAAATACACCTGCTCCTGGGATGTCGTAGGCTTGGTCTAAATAAGTAAATAGGTAGTACAGCATAATTAGTTGTTTAGGAAGTTTTGTACCTCTTCGACATCATCGAAGTGCGTGCGTTCTCCTTTGATCTCTTGGTATTTTTCATGCCCTTTACCTGCGATAAGAACGATGTCTCCAGCTTGGGCCAGCATTAGTGCACTTTTTATGGCTTGCGCGCGGTCCTCTATAGTCAAGACCCGAGCTTTTTGATCGGGACTTAATCCAGCCTCCATTTCAGCGAGTATGGTGTCGGGTTCTTCGTTGCGCGGATTATCGCTGGTGAGTATGACTTTATTGCTTTCTTTTGCTGCAATTGCCGCCATTTGAGGGCGTTTTCCTTTGTCCCTATTTCCACCGCAACCCACTACAGTTATGACTTTTCCTTGCCCTTGATTAAGGTCATTGATTGTTCCTAGCACGTTTTGAAGTGCATCTGGAGTGTGCGCGTAATCCACCACTGCAGTGATGTCTTTTCCTTGTAGGGTTTGGAAACGACCGTCCACCGGTTTGAGTAAACTAATAGCAGTAAGGAGTTGTAGCGGATCTTTGCCCATTTCTATTCCAACTGCATACAACGCACACAAATTATAAGCGTTGAAATCGCCTAAAATGTGCGACCAACATTCCTGGTCGTTCAGGGTCAAGAGCATTCCGTCAAACCGACGTTCTAAGATTTTGACTTTATAATCTGCAGGGAATTTCAAAGCATAGCTCTTCACCTTAGCTTTCGTCGCGCTAATCATCGTTGGTCCGTGTTTCGTATCCTCGTTGTAAAGAGCAATAGCGTCCGATTTCAGTCCGTCAAAAAGCAGTTTCTTCGCCGCTATATAGCCGTTCATGTCCCCGTGGTAGTCCAAATGGTCGCGCGTGATATTCGTGAATACGGCTACGTCGAAATCAATGTGGGAAGTCCTGTGCTGCACGAGCGCATGTGAGCTGACTTCCATAAAGCAGTATTTTACCCCTGCATCGACCATTGCGCGCATGTGCTCTTGAACAGCCAATGCATCAGGTGTGGTATGCGTCGCTGGTAAGGTCGTTCTTCCGATACGTACTGAAATGGTGCTTAATAGACCACAAAGCTCACCTTCAAGTGCGCTGAACAGATCAAAAAGAAGGGTAGCGACCGTGGTTTTACCGTTGGTGCCGGTAACGCCTATAACTTTCATTTCCTCGCTTGGATTACCAAACCAATTCGAAGCAACAGCACTTAATGCATAGGCACTGTCTTTGGTCTGTATGTAATGAATGCCTTCTCGTGTTTTTGCCGGTATCTTTTCACACAACACTGCAATAGCCCCAAGGTCTATGGCGGTTTCTATAAAATCATGACCATCTACTTGTGTTCCAGATATTGCCACAAACAAGGCATTTTTACTAGACTTTCTACTGTCATAGCAAATGCTTTCTATGGCGATTTGGGTGTTCCCTATAATTTCTTGAATGCGAACGCCGTAAAGCAGGTCTTTAAGTAGTTTCATCGCAGTACTAGGTTTACGGTGGAACATTGGTGGAGTGGGGTGCCTAGGGCAGGTTCTTGTCGTACTACGCGGCCTGTACCTACAAGCGAAACGGTAAGGCCTTGACCTTCTAAAATTCGTGTAGCTGTGCGCGCATCCAGTCCATTAAAGCTGGGTAGGAAGTTCTTTTGAAATGCTTGTTCGAAGCGTTCTTCTCCTACAGTGATAGTACGAGCGGCTATGAGTTCTTTACTGTTTAAAGTGCTAGGGGTTTCAGGCAATTGGCTGTACACCTCATCAGCGATAGCCTTAAATACTGGGCCTGCGACGATGTTCCCATAGTAGCCCTTATAGTAGTCTGGCTTGTTGATGACTACAATACAGCTGTATTTTGGATCATTCGCTGGAAAATAGCCTGCAAATGAGCTTTGGTAGTCTTTTCCTCCGCGCCAGTAGTTCAACTGACAGGTTCCGGTTTTGCCAGCAACGGGTATACGTTCGTCGTAAATGTTTTTCGCAGTTCCCAACTCCACTGCGCCTTTCAGCAAAGCTTGAAGCTTTTTAACCACGTCTTGCGAGCAAATGGCAGGGTTAAGAATAGCAGTTTCAAAGTCCTCAACGATGCGACCGTGATCCATGATGCGTTCCACGATCTGAGGCTTAACCATGGTGCCGTTGTTTGCAACAGCATTATAGATAGTCAACAGTTGAAGTGGAGTGAATTCTACACCGTAACCGTATGCCATCCAAGGAAGCGAAATTTTAGACCATCGATCGTCTTTAGGTTTGGGGATGTTTGGCGCGCTTTCACCTTTAATGGTAATGCCAGTAGTTTCGTGAAATCCACGGGTGTAAAGAAAATCGACATAGTCTTCAGGGTTCTTTTCAAAATGTTGTTGAACCAGTTTCACAATCCCAGTATTCGAGCTGACCTCAAAAGCCTTGCGCAATGAAATAGTGCCGTAACCGCCCTTACGCGAGTCCCTAACCTTCTCGCCGTAAATGGTAATCACCCCATTTTCGGTATTGACTTTATCGCTAGTATCGGCCACCCCGGTTTCGAGTAGTGCCATAGCGCTGAGCAGTTTAATGGTTGAGCCGGGTTCCGTGCGTTCCCAGACTGCGTAGTTGCGTAGCTCACTGTAAACACTGTCTGCATTGCGCCCGAGGTTTGCCATTGCTACGATGCGCCCTGTTGCGACTTCCATGACCACCGCTGTCCCATGATCCGCATCGTATTTTTTTAATTGGGTTAGAAGACTCTGTTGCGCAACATCCTGAATACGCGTATCAATGGTGGTAAATAGATCGAATCCGTCCACAGGCTCTATGGCTTGCGGGTCATCAAGCGGCTTCCAGTCGTTACCGGTGATTCTTTGCATCAATCGATTCCCTGGTTTGCCTTGTAGGTAGTTACTGTAGTAACCCTCAAGACCTGCTTGTGCACCATCTTTATCGCGACCTATAGTTCTCGATCGAACATCCGTGGCCATTTGAATGCGCTCGAGCTTTTCTTGAATAATCAGGCCGCCTTGAAACGTACCGCGAGAGAGAATTGGGTACGTTTTGATCCGTTGCAATTGGCTGTAATTCAAATCTGCCGCCAACGGAATATAGCGGTGTTTTTTATCCCGCTCAATGCGGAGATAGCGTTCCCATTGTGCTGCGTTCCGCTTAGGATTAAGGATGGCTAATTTTTCGCTAAGCTCCGCTACCTCTCCATTAAAGACAGTCGGGTCTACGGTTAGGGCGTCAAAATGGATGTTATATACGGGTTTGGTGGTAGCGAGCGTTTTGCCGTCGGCGCTGTAGATATCTCCTCTTTTTGCTTCAATAGGTCTGCGTTCGATAACCCGCTCTTGACTCTGTGCGCGAAGTTCGGGTCCCATTACTAGAGCGACATAGAATAATCGGGCGAGGATGATCAGGAAGAACGCATATACTACTGCGCTGATCCATGTGATCCTTTTCTTTATTTGCCCAATTTCTATACTCATTCTTCCACAACTATTTTATCTGGGCGCTCCGACGGTGCGGTAAGCCCTAGCTCTTTTGCCTTGCGCAATACTTTGCTTTCCAGCGAGAGGTCAGTCAATTTTTCTTTCGTTTCCGTGTATTCAGCTTCTAATTCCTGACGGGCCTCGCTTAATTTTTCAATCTCATGCACCTTACGATCGGCGCTGTGGCTGGTATAAATAGAAATCAATGCCAAAAAACTTAACCATGCGGCAAAAGGAAGGGCGCGCAAAATGCCTTCATCGCTAATTCGCAGCGTTGCCCCAATTTTTGACGATATGCTGTTCCACTTACTCATCGCGGTTCCATTCGTGCTCTGAGCGCTCTGCGATACGCAGTTTTGCGCTCGTAGCTCTAGGATTTTTAGCGTTTTCTTCTGCGGTTGCCACTACGGGTTTTCTAGTGATGGCTTTAAACGGGAGGCGTTTCACACCAAAAAAGTCTGATTCCGTTTGTCCTGCAGCCTTACCCTCTTTGATAAAGTTTTTGACCATTCGGTCTTCAAGGCTGTGGTAACTCATCATGACAAGCCTTCCTCCGGGTGTTAATACATCTATACAGCCGTTTAACAGGTCTTCTAATACTTCAAGCTCTTTATTGACCTCCATGCGCAAGCCTTGAAAAACCTGAGCTATGTATTTGTGCCATCCACCACGAGGTGCAAGCGGTTCACATAATTCACGTAATTCAGCCGTTGTTTTTAGTGGCGATTGAACACGCGCGAGTAGTAACCCGTGAACGAGCGGCTTAAGGCTTTTTAAGTCCGTATGTTTTCTGAATAAATCGTAGAGTGCTTGTTCTTCGTAAGTGGCTAAAACCTCTTCTACTGAAATGCCAATTGCAGGATTCATCCGCATATCTAACGGACCGTCGAAGCGAATCGAAAATCCACGAGATCCTTCATCGAATTGGTGTGAGCTGACCCCGAGATCTGCAAGGATACCGTCTACTTTTTTAGCCCCGTGTAGGCGGAGGTGGTTCTTTATGTAGCGGAAATTCGCTGCGATAAAAACCAGATTTGGGTGGTCGGGAAGGTTGTTTTTAGCATCGGGATCCTGGTCGAAGGCAAATAGAGTACCGGTCGTTAATTGGTCTAAAATGGCTTTACTATGACCCCCACCGCCAAAGGTCACGTCCACATACGATCCGGTGGGATCGATGCGTAAACCTTCAAGGCATTCCGTTAAGAGAACTGGATCATGATAGCTCATTCTGACTTGGATTTTTTCCGCCCATTACTTCTTCAGCGAGCAATCCAAAGTCATCACTATTTACATTTACGGCGTTTTCGTACGCGTCCTTATCCCAAATCTCGATGATGCCGCTGTGGGCGCTCAGTACGATTTGACTACTAAGGTTGGCAAATGCCTTCAGGTCGGGACTGATTCCCACCCTAGACGCACCGTCCAATTCTACAAGCTTTACGCCTGCCGTAAAAAGTCGAATAAAATCATTGTGTTTCTTGACAAAACGGTTCAAGGTATTGACCTTGTTCATGACCGCATTCCACTCCTGCATAGGATACAACTCCAAACAACTGTTAAATACACTCCTTTTAAGTACAAACGCATCATGCATCTCCGGCGCCAGCTGCTTCTTCAGCGCTGCCGGGAGACTGATGCGACCCTTCGCATCCATCTTGCATTCATGTACTCCAATGAGGTTTAACATGTGTTTTTGACTGCTCTCTTACAAAAGTAGAATTCTTGTCCCACGATTTCCCACAAACATACACATTGTGAATAACTTTTGGCGGTAAAAATTTAAAACTCGCATATAGCCCTTGTATAGAGCGGTGGGAGGAAGTGGGAAGAAGTGAAAACAGAGTGTGAATAAGATTGTGAATAGCGATTTTTGAGGTACCTCAACAAATTGGCCTAACTTTGCGCCAATCCTAGGAACTATGAAGATTAACAGTGCCGAATTCGTAAAATCATCCACAGAACTCAAAGAGTGCCCTGCACCAAACAAAAACGAGTTCGCCTTCATCGGGAGGTCGAATGTTGGGAAGAGCTCGTTGATCAACATGTTGATGCAACGGAAGGATCTAGCAAAGACTTCTGGTCGTCCAGGAAAAACCCAATTAATCAATCACTTTGAAGTGAATGAAAATTGGTACCTCGTTGATTTACCGGGTTATGGTTACGCGAAAACTTCAAAGAAGAACCGCGCCATTTTCCAGGAAATGATAACAAACTACATTAAGAAGCGCGACAACTTAATCAACACCTTCGTCTTGATCGATTGTCGTCACGATCCACAGAAAATAGATCTAGAATTTATGGAGTGGTGTGGTATGGAGGGAATACCCTTTTCGATTGTCTTCACGAAAATTGATAAGCTAGGCTCATCATCCTTAATGAAGCAGATCGCCCAGTACAAG
>Ga0206677_10001567_pt1 | contig 21000 bp, 19 predicted proteins | sample M130m12015metaG_FD_155475 | JGI IMG/M metagenome (GOLD analysis project Ga0206677, IMG submission 155475) | Ammonia-oxidizing marine archaeal communities from Monterey Bay, California, United States - M1 30m 12015 | ecosystem: Environmental > Aquatic > Marine > Intertidal zone | place: USA...
ATATGGCGGAGAAAGAGGGATTCGAACCCTCGATACGCTATTAACGTATACGCCCTTAGCAGGGGCGCGCCTTCAGCCACTCGGCCATTTCTCCAAAAACTTGATGTCTGCTAATTACTAAGTAATTAGTTATCTTGCTTGGTCGTGCACTGGTGCAAAACACTAGCTGATGTCGCTTAAATATTGTCGGTTGAAAATATAAAATTTGGCGTCTAAGAAACAACTATGCCGCCATAAATCGCGGCGGCATAATAGCACATCAGTGGAAAATTCAAAGTCCGATTTACTGAGAATCTCCACTTACGGGTGTATTTTCATCACCTTTTTCCATCTGAATTCGCTGATAGATTTCTTCACGGTGCACAGCTACCTCTTTTGGCGCATTGACACCCAAACGAACCTGATTACCTCGAACACCTAAAACGGTAACTGTCACGTCATCGCCTATCACTAGGGTTTCACCAACTCTTCTTGTAAGTATTAACATAGCATGCTCCTACACTGACTCTCACTATCCCATAATGGGAGTTTTTATCCATAACCCGCCCACTCGATCGGCGGCCTTTCATGCTTCCAACCCTTTAGTACTCGGCGATGAATACGAAGACACATGGGAAGTTTACAGTTTTCTGCAACATTGTCCAAGAATTACAGTTCTTCTGTGCCCTCACCCTCCAGACCAAAACCCGAATGCAAGGCACGCACGGCTAATTCTAAGTAGCGCTCTTCAATGACAACTGTAATTTTGATCTCTGATGTAGTGATAAGCTGAATATTAATGCCCTCTTTAGATAAGGCTTCAAACATCTGTGCGGCAACGCCAGCGTGAGAGCGCATGCCAACACCCACAATCGATACCTTAGCAATTGCACTATCAGAATTTACTTCCTGCCCGCCTAAGTCAGCGGCGATCTCATTGAGCAAGCCCTCTGCTCTAGCCAGGTCGCTTCTATGTACAGTGAAAGTAATGGTCGCTGAGTTATCTTTGGCGACGTTCTGAACGATAACATCTATTTCGATATTTGCGGCACTTATAGCACCCAGCACCTTAAAGGCCACACCTGGCTGATCCGGTATGCCTCGAATGGTGAGTTTAGCCTCCTCACGGTTAAAGGCGATGCCTGAAACTACTGGTTTTTCCATCTGATCTTCATCCTCAAGAGTAATCAACGTGCCTGGGCCTTCTTCAAAGCTCGACATCACACGCAGTGGTACATTGTATTTACCAGCGAATTCCACTGATCGAATCTGCAGTATCTTTGAACCCTGACTGGCCATTTCCAGCATTTCTTCAAAGGTAATCTTTTCCAGTCGGCGCGCCTCAGGCACAACGCGTGGATCGGTGGTATAAACACCATCAACATCTGTATAGATTTGGCACTCGTCTGCCTTTAACGCAGCAGCTAGTGCCACTGCGGTGGTATCTGAGCCCCCACGACCAAGAGTTGTAATATTGCCACTCTCATCAGACCCTTGAAAACCTGCAACCACTACAACAAGGCCTGCATTTAAGTCGGCTTCAATACGATGACTATCAATCTCTCTAATACGCGCCTTACCATGAGCATTGTCGGTAAGAATACACACCTGAGAGCCAGTGTAGGAGCGCGCTCCAACGCCAAGCTTTTGCAACGCTATACATAGCAATGCAATGGTCACCTGCTCGCCTGTGCTAACCAACACATCCATTTCACGCTGGCTTGGTTGGTCATCAATAGCATTGGCCAATCCTATCAGACGATTAGTCTCACCACTCATAGCAGACACCGCAACAACGAGCTGATTGCCGCTACCATGGCTAGCTGCCACTTTCTCAGCTACCGCTTGAATGCGCTCTACGGTGCCTACAGAGGTACCACCATATTTTTGAACTATTAAACTCATTATTCTCTTTTTCGCTATTTACTTAAATATTTAATAATGTCGTAGGCTCAGATAAAAGAGACCTCCGGCTAAAGTTAAGCCGTTTTCTAACCTAGGCTCTCTGCCACCCAGCTATAGACAGACTCCAGTGCCTGAGGCAGTGCTGTCACATCACCAGCGGCCCCCTGGGCCATATCAGCTCGACCTCCACCTTTACCGCCCACCTGTGCAGTAACATACTTCAATAGATCGCCGGCTTTAACTCGATCAGTCAGGTCATTGGTCACACCGGCGACTAATGCTGCTTTTTCACCCTCGATCGCGGCCAGCAAAAATATACCGGACTGCAGCTTCGCACGCACTTGATCGGCAACACCACGTAGGCTTTTCGCGTCGGCGCCCTCAACCACGGTTGCCAGTACACCAACACCATTGATTTGTTGGAGACCTGCCATTAGGTCTGTACCTGAGGCATTAGCTAGCTTGCTTTTAAGCGTTTCGATCTCTTTTTGCAGACGACGGTTTTCATCCAATACCTGACGTACCTTATCTACGACCTTATTGCCTGATGCTCTGACTGCTCCCGCCACGTCGGCAATGGTGTCCTGCAGTTCATCACAATGATCGATAGCTTTGACGCCGGTGACGGCTTCGATACGACGTACACCTGAGGCAACACTCGACTCCCCCGTTATACGAACCATTCCAATATCGCCGGTACGAGTGGCATGAGTGCCGCCACAGAGTTCTACAGAGAAGTCACCGCCCATACTCAAGACTCTTACATTGTCGCCATACTTCTCACCAAACAGCGCCATGGCACCTCTACTGACGGCATCATCCATGCTCATAACTTCTGTTTTAATAGCAGTATTACGCAGAATTTCATGGTTAACTATATGTTCAATCTGGCGAATCTGCTCTGCGCTTACAGCCTGGTTATTAGAAAAGTCAAACCGCAGTCGCTCACTATTGACCAGAGAACCTTTTTGCTGCACATGCTCACCTACAACCTTTTGCAGGGCGGCGTGAAGTAAATGGGTTGCTGAGTGATTTAAGGCGGTGGCCTGACGCACGCCGGCATCAACCGAGGTTGATACTTGCTCGCCTACCCTTAGCTCACCAGATATCACGCGACCTATATGAATATGGTGATCGCCCGCTTTACGACAATCGCTTATTTCAATTTTAGCGCTATCGTTTTGTAGGTACCCACTGTCACCTACCTGGCCACCAGACTCAGCATAGAATGAGGTGTTGTCCAAGATAACTACTACCTGTGCATCGGAACCAACGATTTCAACCGCATCACCTGAAGAGTAAAGAGCAGTTACTGTAGCTTGATTTTCTAAATAGTCATAACCACAGAACTCAGTGCTTCCCTCAACACGGATACTGTCGCCGTAGTCCTGCCCGAACTGACTAGCGGAACGAGCGCGCTTGCGCTGCTCTTCCATACAAGTCTCGTAGCCTTCCATATCCAGGCTGTAGCCTTTTTCCCGAGCTACGTCATTAGTCAGATCAGTGGGGAACCCAAAGGTGTCGTAGAGCTGAAAGATCAGATCCCCAGGCAGGACATCACCTGCGACATTAGCTAAAGCGGCTTCAAGCACACCCATGCCTTTATCCAGGGTACGCGCAAATTGCTCCTCTTCCTTTTTGATGATGTCAGTAATATCTTGCTGAAGACTAATCAGCTCTGGGTAGGCCTCACCCATAACATCGCCCAGTGGGCCAACGAGCTGATAAAAAAAGCTGCCGGTGGCTCCCAGACTATGGCCATGTCTCAAGGCGCGACGGATAATACGCCGAAGCACATAGCCACGGCCCTCATTTGATGGACGGACTCCATCAACCACTAAGAAGGCACAGGAACGAATATGATCGGCTACAACTTTCAGCGAATTCTCTTTGAGATCTGTCACACCAATAATCTTGGCCGCAGCTTTAATAAGGTGTTGAAACAGGTCAATATCATAGTTGTTATGCACGCCCTGCATAACGGCAGCAACGCGCTCAAGACCCATGCCTGTGTCAATAGATGGCTTTGGTAGTGGAGTCATCTTGCCACTGCTATCACGCTCAAACTGCATAAACACGAGGTTCCAGATCTCAATGTAACGATCTAGGTCATCGTCTTCACTGCCTGGAGGGCCGCCGGGTATATCTTCTCCATGATCCCAAAATATCTCTGTACTGGGACCACAGGGGCCAGTATCACCCATCTGCCAAAAGTTGTCTTCGTCGAGTCGTGATAGCCGCTTGGGGTCTATACCAATTTCATTAATCCAGATGTCAGCCGCTTCGTCATCACTGATATGGACGGTGATCCATAACCGTTCTTTTGGTAATTCTAAAACAGCGGTCAAAAACTCCCAGGCAAAGGCAATGGCATCGTGTTTAAAGTAATCGCCAAAACTGAAGTTGCCGAGCATCTCAAAAAAAGTATGGTGCCTGGCGGTGTAACCTACATTCTCTAGGTCATTGTGTTTACCACCTGCACGCACGCAACGTTGAGAGGACACAGCTCGAGTATAATCACGTTTATCATCACCTAAAAACACATCTTTAAACTGCACCATTCCGGCGTTGGTAAACAGTAGCGTTGGATCATTGCCGGGCACCAGACTACTGCTCGGCACTATCGTATGTTGATTGCTGGCAAAGTGGTTTAGGAAGGCGTCACGAATATCGGCGCTTTTCATAGTTAATGTATTCCAAGTGTTGGTATCAGTCGGTCTGACTAATACCTTTATAGTTGCGCTTCGGTAAACTGTTGCCTGTCATCTTTGCTGGCCAGAACATGAAGGTGTAAATGAAAAACTGTCTGTCCTGCATTGGCGCCGTTATTTACCACTAGTCTAAAGGCCTCATCAACCCCGGCCACGCGGGCCACTTCGCCAGCGACCCACATCAAATGACCCAGTATTGCTTGGTCTGATAGTGTAGCATCGACTAACCTTGGAATTGGCTGGCGCGGAATGACCAGCATATGCACCGGTGCCTGTGGGGCAATATCATTTATTACAATGCATTGATCATCTTCATAGACAATGTCTGCAGGAATCTCTCGGTTAATAATACGTGTAAACAGTGTTGGCATGTTGTCACTCATGACTTTGAATCTCGAAGCTTTTCATCCACATCTAGTTGTCGCGCCTGAGATTCCAGCATTACAGGAATTCCCTCACGAATTGGGTACGCCAAGCCACTGGCTCGACAGATCAATTCCTGCTTTGCCTCGTCATACTGCAATGGCGCCTTGCTGACTGGGCACACCAGGATACTTAATAGTTTCTTATCCACTTTATTAGACCATTGAAAAATCCGCGCTAGTTTACGCAAAAACAAGCCAAACCGCCATATTAAAGGTTCAGGCCACAGGTTACATATCAATCTAAGAAGATTTTTTGACGCCGTAAAAACGAATCTACTGAACAGGAAGGGTCTGCAATACTAAGACAGGGTCAATACGCACCTGACGCCAGTTCATGCGCCAATCTAGATGCGGCCCCGTTGCTCTTCCCGTTGCACCAACTTTAGCAATAGGTTTACCTCGCTCTACACGCATACCCTCTTCAACGAGAATATCGCTGAGATGCAAAAAGGTGGAACTGAGGCCGTGGCCGTGATCAACAATCAATGTGCCACCGGAATAAAACAAATCTCGGTGTGCCAGACGCACCACCCCAGAAGCTGGGGCCATCACTAAGGTCCCCGTGGGGGCCGCATAATCTACCCCATAGTGGGGATTTTTGGGTATCCCATTATAGAAGCGTTGACTGCCATAAACACCGGTTATCGGGCCGTCTAATGGTCGCTGGAAACCAGCTAAAAAGTCGAGACTTTCGGTTCTGTCTTTTCGCGCCTGTTTGACTAACCATGAATCACTGCGAATACGCTCAACATCCTTGGGTCTGGGAGTAACGGTTTTTTGTGGCACCCCTTCAATCCGTTGAATAACGTACTGTCGCTCACGAACATTAAACTGCTCTGTTGTCTCTATACCCTCTAAGTCTCTAAGTACCAGCTCAATAACAGTATTGGCCTGCCGACCCAAACCGAGTAAAAACTGTCCCTGCGGTGTGACCTGTAGCCGCTGTTTGTTGTAACTAGCCTGATAACCCTCAGGAAGCTGACCTAGCAACAAACTACCCTGCTGAAAACTACCTTGCCACTCCAGTATCTCAGCCTTAACAACGGCTGATAAGGGCATCAATAGCAGGCTAATACATACAGCTAAGCAAATTTTTACGTTCTTATGCTTCATCGTGATGCCTTGTTAGGCCTAATATTTTCTATCGGGATATAGGGTGTAATCGACTTCAGGGTGCAGCGCATATTTCTACCGAGCGCGATAAATTGCGTAAAATTTTCACATATTTTGCCCTGCCGTGACTCATATTCGAAGCCATCCCGCTTGATACCCGGGCAGGATTTGCGAAAGCGCAAAAGCACCGACTTATCGCGACCTAAGTTAGCAATGGCTGTCTGATCGTCTTTAAAGCGGACATTTTTGATACGCCTTATTGGTACACAGCCTCTATAAATGCCATATGCCCGCAGATCAGGGCCAGAAATTTGGTGAATTTTGGCCAAAATACTCGATGGGGGCTCCTGATCGCCAGAGTCACCAGTGATGACAGCATCGATATCGCCCTTACCTGAGGCTAGCCCCCAATTGGACTCCTGCTCTATAGTTTTGGCGTTTGACATGGTCGCCAACCCGCTAAGACAGCATATTAAAATCATCCATTTCATCAGTCCCACTCCCTTCAATATTACAACTGTACAACATCATGTTCTCAATGCCAAAGGACCCCAATAATTCCGTAGAGCAACTCCGAAGGACAAGCCACAAGCACGGCGACAAAATAGTCCTAGGCGGTCTCAGGAATTCAATAAACCCTAGGACACAGTCAACTGGTAAATTGACCTTAAAATATTCAAATTTTGGCGGACCGATATTACTGTCATAAGGCGGGTAAAATTCACCCTGTTTGCCAAAACAAGAAATTTTAGCTCGAGTAGCGCTTTATTCCTGCGGTGCAACTAACCACAGGGATGGTCTTACTGTTCAACCCTCGTTATTATTATGGCCTAGTCGGAAACCGAACATGACAAAATAATGCAACCAGCCGTAAATATGAGTGAAAAACCTTCATTTTCCCCACCTTATATTTTAAGAAATTCGCATATTCAGAGTATTCTTAACAGTGTTGGGCCGCGAAAAATACGCGCTAAGCGTCTAATGGCAAAGCTAAATAGCCAGATGCTGATTTTAGAAACCGCAGAGGGTGTGCGCCTTGCAGCGGAGTTTGACCGCGCCAGCATCAGTGAAAGTTCAAAAAATGCCCTAGTTATCCTGCTGCATGGCTGGGAAGGCTCGAGTAAATCGGCCTATTCAGTCACCACAGCCAACACACTTCTCGAGGCAGGGTATGACGTGCTGCGTCTCAATCTGCGCGATCATGGCGACACTCAGCACCTCAATCGTGACATATTTAATTCCACCATGACCGATGAAGTTGCCGATTCAATGGCCCTATTTCTGGCCGATCATGACTATCCAGATGTGTTTCTCGCTGGGTTTTCTCTGGGTGCGAGTTTTACTCTGCGCATAGCCACAGACAGAGGCCAGGAACTCGGCCTAACCGCAGCTGTTGCGATATGCCCGCCGGTCGATCCAACCAGTGCCATGGACACAATGGGCAAAACTCTGGTGATTTACGAAAAATACTTCTTTCATAGATGGACCACCTCTCTTCGCAAAAAGCTCAAGTTCTTTCCAGAGCATGATTTTGCTGCTGAGCTCAGTATGGCCAAAACACTGGATGATTTAAATAAGACCTTTATTCCCAAATTCACTCCCTATGAGGATGCTCAAAGCTACTTTGAATCCTATACACTTATAGGTGACCGCCTGAAGAATCTCAGTATTCCAGCACATCTTATCGCTACTTCAGACGACCCGATTATTCCAGCAGCAGATCTGACAAAGATAAACTGTCCTGAACACCTCAGCATCGAGGTACAAAAGTACGGTGGTCACTGTGGATTTATTCAAAGTGCTGCTGGCCACAGCTGGATCGAAACTAGACTGGTTCAACTTTTTGAACAGCATTTGACGGAATCAAGTTAAAAACAGGTGTGATCATCAATCGAGATATTCATCAATATCCTTTTCTTGTAAAGCATATTTGATCTGATCAAAGTTAAAGCCCCGATACTGTAAAAAACGCATACGCTTCGCTTTCTCTTTCTGGTCAGCCGCAGCGCGGCTACCAAATTTTCTCTGGGCTACATCTCGCGCCAGCTCAAACCAGTTTATCTCTGCCTTTTCTATTGCGGACTCAAATAGATCATCACCTATACCTTTTTGACGGATATCTAGGCGGATTCTCGCCATACCGTGACCTCGGTAGAGCCTAGAGCGCACAAAGGCTTCGGCAAAACGCTGATCACATTGCAACCCCTCTTCTTGAAGCCTATCCAAAACCATTTCGATGGCGGTGTCTTTATCAAAACGTTTATCCAGCTTTTTGGTTAGCTCCGAGCGAGAGAATTCACGGCCGGTCAATAAGTCCATTGCGGCAAAGCGAATTTTGGCTGGTGTGATAATGGGGTCTTTTTCTTTCATTGCACCAGTATTAGCAAATTAGACAACATTTCAATAGGTTCGACTTGCAACAAAAAAAGCGCCTCGGGGGCGCTTTTCTAGATTGTAATCCAAGTAGCGGCCTATTCTTCCGCTAGGTTTTCGTCTGGTTCCGCTGACGTTTGTGCCTCATCTATTGGTCCACCTAGCTCTTTGTCACGAATAAACCCTTCAATCTCAGCCGCTATTTTTGGATTTTCTGTCAAGAAAATACCCACATTGGCTTTACCTTGCCCAATCTTGTTACCCTGATAGGCATACCAGGCACCAGATTTATCTATCAGTCCATGCTTAACACCCAGATCAACCAACTCACCATTGCGGTTGATACCTTTACCATAAAGTATCTGAAACTCAGTCTGTTTAAAGGGCGGTGCTACCTTATTTTTGACTACCTTGACCCGAGTTTCATTACCAATAATTTCGTCTCCATCTTTTACCGCCCCGATACGACGGATGTCCAGTCTTACTGATGAGTAGAACTTCAATGCATTACCACCGGTGGTGGTTTCTGGGTTACCAAACATAACACCAATTTTCATACGAATCTGATTGATAAAGATCACCAGACAGTTGGCATTTTTGATATTACCTGTCAGCTTACGCAGAGCCTGAGACATAAGACGAGCCTGCAGACCAACGTGGTGATCGCCCATCTCACCTTCAATTTCAGCTCGTGGCGTAAGGGCCGCTACTGAGTCAACTACCAGAACATCACAGGCACCGGAGCGAACTAGCATGTCAGTTACTTCGAGAGCTTGCTCGCCGGTATCTGGCTGGGAGACAATAAGATCATCAACTACAACTCCCAGTTTTTCGGCATAAACAGGATCTAACGCGTGTTCAGCATCAATAAATGCACAGGTACCGCCAGCTTTCTGAGCTTCGGCAATCACTTGTAGCGTTAGGGTAGTTTTACCTGAGGATTCAGGTCCATAGATCTCAACAACACGGCCCTTGGGCAGACCACCTATGCCCAGCGCGATATCCAAACCCAATGAACCTGTCGAAATAGCCGGCACTGCCTGGCGACCATTCTCGCCCATACGCATCACCGTGCCCTTACCAAACTGCCTCTCAATTTGACCCAGCGCTGCCTCTAATGCTTTTGATTTGTTGGCGTCCATTAATCTGTCCTCGATATAAATTTTGCGGTTGTGCCCGACTACTGTTTACTTAATCAGTAGCTGTATGGTTGTACAGTATTACATCCAGTAACTAGATGCAACAGTTCTGCAAGAGAAATTTTAACCGCCTGCTCTCTAACTGCGGACCGGTCTCCCTTTAGCCTGTGTACCTGGCTGGTAATACCCTCGGGGCCCAGCCACGCAAACCATACGGTGCCCACGGGCTTGTCATCTGTACCACCCCCTGGTCCAGCAATGCCACTAATCGCGACACCATAATCTGCGTCAGCCGCCTCAGTTGCCCCCTGAACCATGGCTCGGACCGCTGCCTCGCTCACCGCACCTTGGTGACTGAGCACAGTTGCGGGCACTTGCAGCATGTCATGTTTGGCCTGATTGGCATAGGTGATAAAGCCGCGACCAAACCATTGAGAGCTTCCTGCCACCTCAGTGATGGCGCACGCCACTCCCCCACCAGTGCAAGACTCAGCGGTGGTAACCGTGGCGTTATTTTGCAACAGGGCTTGGCCCAACTGCTGAGCAAGATTATAGAGTTCCGTATTCATTGCGAAAGTGTATCCGGCTTTGATTGCAGTCGATAGTGCTTTGATCAACTATCTCATCCAGTATCTACGCACCTCTAAAGAAGTCGGTTTTATGGCCAGAGACGCGGTAAAGGGCTGCCCCGAATGGGCAGCCTGTATAAATATTGAGCGCTAGACTGAGGGTGGTATTAGATCAAGCTCAATACAGTGATCAAGTAACTCGAGCACCCCTTTGCGAGACTTATTCTTGGTACCATTAAATGCATTCATATCCAACTGTGAGAACATCTCAGCAGCCATCGCTGCACCCTGATCTAGGGAGTCTAGCGGAGCGGTGCGGTCATAAAATCCGGCAGGTACTGCATCGTCGGGAGACCATATCTCAGCATTGATAACACAGCGATTAAAGTAATTTAGAGGCAACCGATAGCGGGCCAGCTCTATGCCAAAGTTATGCATAGTCATACCGATTATGGTTTCATTTAGCCCCACTTTAAAGTCACCTGCCGCACCAATCCTGTAATCGCAGGCCAGCATTAAAAAAGCACCCATCGCTATACAGTGGCCCGTAGACACACCGATAACTGGGGTTGGAAAGGACAGAATTCGCCGCGCCATCTTCGAGCCACGAGAAGTAAGAAGCAAAGCATTTTCAGGGCCTTTGCCCATCTCTTTAAGATCAAAGCCACCGGAAAAAATACCTGCTCGGCCTTTCAGCACTACAATCGCTTTTGCCTCCTCTGCCTGATCAAAGGCTCCCTCTAGCTCATCCCACATAGCATGGGAGAGTACATTAGCCTTACCGTCGTCCATTACTATAGTGGCGATGCCGCCATCGATTGTGACTGATACTAAACTACTCATTCTTTGTGCTTCCTGTTTTAATTGATGATGCTATTTATTGCCATTGTGCTTTAGTGTCACTCCAGACCGCATTAATTGCCAGAGTCTCAATATAATAACGTTTATTTAGCTTATTAATAGTCAAACCAGCCCTCTGCCTTAGAAACCATCCTCGAATTATCTTAAATCTAAGAATCAGAATTAAGACGTAGGGTCGGTGTGGTTTGAATGCTAAAAATCGAAAGATTATCGTTGATATAAGATTAGCCAAATATAGACACTGTGGCTACTGCGAATGGCCGTTTTACGTTACCATTAGTGGCGAGCACACAAGGGTCCGCGACAGCGAAAAAAAATGGACGGAAGTTACTCTAAGGCATCTATGGAATCTACATCTTCACAGCACACACCAATGATGCAGCAATATCTTCGCATCAAAGCCGAGCACCCGAATGATATTGTTTTTTATCGCATGGGCGACTTTTATGAGCTGTTCTTTGACGACGCCAAACGTGCCAGCCAAATCCTTGATATAACTCTGACTGCAAGGGGTAAAGCCAACGGCAATCCTATACCCATGTGTGGCGTACCCTATCATGCCGCTGAGAGTTACCTAGCCAAGCTCGTTAAACAGGGCATCTCAGTTGCGATCTGCGAGCAAATTGGTAACCCTGAAACTAGTAAAGGTCCAGTAGAGCGAGCTGTAATGCGTGTATTAACGCCAGGCACACTCACCGACGAAGCACTACTCGATGACCGTAGCGATAGCTTACTAGCGGCTATTGATTGCCGTGATAATCAGTTTGGTGTGGCAACCCTAGACATGAGTAGCGGTCGCTTTCAGTTGATACAGGTCTCAACGGTTGAAGAGTTGGAAAATGAACTTCAGCGGGTAAATCCTGTTGAAGTTCTTATCTCGGAAGATCTGATCAATATCGCGGCCCTCGATCAGCGTACAGACGTGCGTCGACGTCCGCCCTGGGAGTTTGAAATAGACAGCGCCCAACGTCTGCTCAATCAACAGTTTGGGACTCGCGACCTGAGTGGCTTTGGCTGTGACCATTTACCTATCGGTATCAGCGCCGCAGGCTGTCTGTTGCAATATGCGAAGGATACCCAACGCAACGCCCTACCCCATATCCGCAGTATCAGCGCAGAGAACCGAGAGGATAGCGTGGCCCTCGATGCAGCCAGTCGCCGCAACCTTGAATTAGACACCAATCTAACTGGCGGACAAGAAAATACCCTATTTGATGTTTTAGACAACACTGCAACTACCATGGCGAGCCGCTTACTGCGTCGCTGGCTCAATCGACCACTGCGAAATCTGTGTACATTACAAGCGCGCCAGCGAGCTATTGCAGGGCTGCAAAATAACTACCTCTACGAATCACTCAGTGGTTATCTTAAACAGGTCGGCGATATGGAGCGGATTCTTACCCGCGTAGCATTGCGCTCTGCGCGACCCCGCGACCTTTCCCGACTCTTAGATAGTCTGGCCGTATTGCCACAAATCGCCAGCGCTCTCGATGGCTGTGCTGTCGACCACCTAGCAGAGCTTACCAAGGGCGCCAAGCCCCTACCCCATCTGGTTGAATTACTCGCTTGCGCCATCAGAGAAAATCCTCCAGTAATAATTCGTGATGGTGGTGTAATCGCGGACGGCTATGACCAAGAGTTAGACGAACTTCGCGCCCTAAATACCAATGCTGGTGAATTTTTACTGGCTATGGAAGAGCGAGAGAAAGCCAATACGGGAATTTCGACACTCAAGGTTGGCTATAACCGCGTGCATGGGTACTACATAGAAATCTCTCGAGGCCAGAGCGACAAGGCACCAGTTGAATATATTCGCCGCCAAACTCTCAAAAATGCCGAGCGCTTTATTACTCCGGAGCTAAAAGAATTTGAAGACAAGGCCCTCAGCGCCAAGAGCCGGTCGCTAAGTCGTGAAAAATATCTCTATGAAGAGCTACTCGACACCCTCAATCAAGATTTAAAGCAGTTACAAATCTGCTCCAGCGCCATTGCTCAGCTAGATGTATTAGCAACACTAGCGGAACGCGCCCACAGCCTAGATTTTTGCAAGCCAGAACTACTCCTGCAACCGGGCATAGATATTCGCGGGGGCCGCCATCCAGTCGTTGAGCAGGTAACCAGCGACCCCTTTGTTGCCAATGACCTAGTCATGAATGCTGGGCGCAAAATGCTGGTTATCACCGGCCCTAATATGGGTGGTAAATCCACCTATATGCGCCAAGCGGCGTTGATTGTTCTATTGGCACAAATAGGCAGCTATGTGCCAGCCGCAGCAGCGCAGATAGGGTTAGTAGATCGCATATTTACCCGTATTGGCTCTTCCGATGATCTAGCCGGAGGCCGCTCAACCTTTATGGTAGAAATGACCGAAACCGCTAATATCTTGCACAATGCCAGTGATCGCAGTCTAGTATTAATGGATGAAGTAGGTCGAGGCACCAGCACCTTTGATGGCCTCTCACTGGCTTGGGCATGTGCTTTTCATCTAGCGGGAAAAGTCAAAGCTTTCACCCTTTTCGCAACTCATTACTTTGAGCTGACTGCACTGCCCGACAAAGTCGAGGGTGCCGTCAATGTGCATTTAGATGCCACCGAACACAACGACAGCATCGTGTTTTTACACAGTGTGCAAGATGGCCCAGCCAGTCAGAGCTATGGTATTCAGGTCGCAAAACTTGCCGGCATTCCTACTGAAGTCATTCAGCGGGCTCGTCAGGAGCTCGCACTTTTAGAGGCGGGGGGTAATGGTGGTGTCAATCCAGATACATCATCGCCACCCAGTCAGACGGAACTATTTTTGCCACCAGTAACTACTGAACTAAAAGAGCGCCTAGACAAATTGCGTCCAGATGAGCTGTCACCTAAACAGGCATTGGACCTAATTTACGAACTCAAAACATTGCTATAAAGCAATAGAGGCCCACCTTATCAGAGGCTAAATTAGCCTTTGGCACAGGTTATGCTGCAAATAACATTAACGAGGCATTCACAGGGCAAATCTTCCTGTTATAATGCCGCGCTATTACGAGGCCGGACTACCCTAAAAGAGACAGATATGACCTTTATCGTTGGTGACAACTGCATCAAATGCAAACATACAGACTGCGTTGAAGTATGCCCCGTAGACTGCTTTTATGAAGGTCCTAATTTTTTAGTTATTCACCCGGATGAGTGCATTGATTGTGCGCTGTGTGAACCTGAGTGCCCAGTAGATGCAATCTTTGCAGAAGATGAAATCCCGGTAGGCCAAGAGGTCTTCCTTGAGTTAAATGCTGAACTGGCCGATGTATGGCCGAACATTACCGCCCAAAAAGAAGCACCTGCAGATGCAGAAGAATGGGATGGTGTAGAGAACAAATTGCAGTATCTAGAGCGCTAGGAAACTATTCCTCATCAAAAAAGTGCTTCTAGAAGTAATCAGTTACAGATTTCGCGTGGAATAACGCACCCGTAGCTCAGCTGGATAGAGTAGGTGGCTTCGAACCACTTGGTCGGGGGTTCGAATCCCTCCGGGTGCACCAAATAAGATTGCAGAATCCAGTAAAATAGAGGGTTCTAGCCGCAAAAGCCTTTAGTAATGTATACACAGTTGTACACGCACTAGAGGTTTTTTACGTTATGATGCAGTTCGCTATCGGCACATACACCATATCAATGAAATATCTGTTTAAAAGAAGTAACAGAAATACCTACTACCATAGAAGGCGTGTTCCTGCCGATCTAGCAGACCAGTATCCCAAGCCTTTTATTGAAATCTCGCTTAAGCAGAATGATAAGAGTGTTGCTGCTGCGCTTGTGGCAGTTTTATCTGGATGCAGAGCAGCCTATTGAAGGGCCATACATAACGATAAACAAAGGCACAGACGCCGCTAAAGATGCCATATATAACCTGCCAGATGACCATCCCGAGCAAATTATCCAAGGTCATCATTATCTCCCATTATTAAAATCGAATGATCCAAGAAGTAATTGGGCTGAAAAGTTATTTTGATCTGAGATCTTATGACGGGCCTGACACTGCTCATTTATGTATTTTGGATATGAGTTTAAATCAGCAATAATTTAATGTCTTGTAAACATATTATCGATTGGACAATATCTATTCCGTGTAGTATTTTGAAGCTCGCTATCCGCGGATGGTAACCAAGCGACAAATAATATCACCAACAAAGAAATAACTAGGACATGCGGGCCCAGTCTAATCAACCCGTTCAAATTTGGCTTGGCCGCTAAAATAATAAAATGAATAATAATCCTAAACCTACGCAAAAATTTCACCCCATATGCCGGGGTGTATCGACGGTATTAGCTACGCTTGGGTTAATCTTCGTACATCAGAATATCTTTGCTCTCCCTATAGGCGCCAATTTCTCTGTATCGATGAAACCGGCTTCGGGCGGAATGTCTGGTGCCGCATTTGCCATGCCCCAAGAAGTCTCCGCGGCTGTTTTCGGCAACCCGGCAACACTCACTCAATTTCCAGGTACGCAATTTGGTTTGGGTGCATCGATGTTAAAAATTAAACTTGAGAATACTCAAACTGGCGCAGGGGGAACAAACCTGTCAGACAGTGCGGCCGACAATTATGTAATTCCTGATGCTGCGTTTTCCCGCCAAATCGGAGAGAGCTGGGTTATCGGTGCAGGTATTCAGGTGGGTGCTGGGCTGGGTGCAGATTTTCGTGATGACCCGGTTCGGGTGGGAGCAGTTCCCGGAACGGAACTCCCATTTAATTCAGAATTGCTTTCATTTAATGCCAACTTATCGACCGCGAAGCAGATTACGCCTTCATTATCTATTGGAGTAGCAGCGACGGTAGGCTTTGGTCTGCTGCAAATGGGCACTGTTGGACAATCGGGGCCAGACATACCCACAGGGCAGTTTGGTGGAACCACCTCCAGTGTCCATGACACTGGAGTCCGCTTTTCTCTGGGAATCACACAGCAGGTTTCCGACAATATTATTCTGAGTGCGCTTTACAAAAGTAAACTCAAATATGAATTTACAGATGTGACCTCTACCTCTGTCGCACCAGAGGGCCTCCAGACATTAACGGTGGAACAGCCCTCTGAATATGTGCTGGGGGCAGCTATGAACTTAAGTCCTTCATGGTTGATTGAGATCGATATAATGCGCAATTTGTGGGGCGGCGCCAGTACCTATGAGGATATCTACAAGGATCAGACCGCATTTGTACTTGGCACTCAATACAAGCTGGGCGACTGGAGTTTTCGGCTTGGCTACAGCCATCAATCAGACCAGTTCAGGGATGAGCCCAATGACAGTATAAATTCGCTTCATGGAATCGGTAGTATACCTCTGCCATTTATTGGCAGTGATTTGATAAAGATCGTTCAAACGGCATCAACGCCAGTTGTAAGCAGTGATAGTGTTTCCCTGGGTATCGGCTACGACATCGCACCATCGACCCGCATTGACGCTTTTGGCGCTTATTCCTTCAAGGAAAGTCTGACGAGAAATACGCCCAATGTTGACGCAGCTCTTGAGTTGCCAGTGAGCTCTTCCTATCGCGCAGATGTGACTTTATGGGTAATTGGTGTGGGAGTTAACTTCAAGTATTGATCAGCTTTGAGGTCCCCACTTCACTAGATGGGACTCCCCTTTTAAGGAAGTAGCAGTAATTCGGACAAACAGATTGCAGTTAAGCAATGAACCGTCGACAAAGCCCTCCCTGACTACTGCCCTCTTTTTCCCTAAAGAAACATGAAGTTTAACGGGGTAACGCGGAGGTTTATCTGAGGAACTGGTGCCCGGGACCTCCCGTCATTACCAACCGGTCCCCCCCTAACCCCGCGGAACCGTCAGAAATCTTGTATCCGAGAGGCTTTGAATGCTTTTTATTGCCCCCTACCACGCGGTGCAGAGAACTGCCCTGCAACTCTCGACCATAAGGCACAGTTATCATTACCGTACGATTTTCGACAGGCGGACCAAACGAGAACTTAGGCTTTTTAGAGGGTAACACTACTAAGACCGCTGTTTGATCTCCACTTTGCATAACACATTGATAGTCAATTGCGCCCTGGCGCTCAAATGTCATCCCGTATATGTTAGTTAGTCCCTTTTTTAACCCAGAGCAAAATATGCTCTAAGTAATAAATGCAAACAAGCCCTCGGCGGCGCCGCCAAGGGCGAGGGGTTTACAACATTACAGGGCCAGAAATATACCTACTGCCGTCAAGGTTAGGCAGACATTAACAAATGCTGCTGCGCAGTATTTGCCACTTGCCACCTGGAAAGACCCCAATAATAGGTTTCCAATGCCATCGTAGAAAACAAGGTTTCGAGTAATAGCGGCGTAATCTGGCCGAGCTTAGATGAGCAATTTTGGCGATGTAACTCGATAGTTCTATGACTTATAGCTAAATATTCACCAATTTTCTTACTCGAAAAACCCTGATACACAAGACGTAAAATCTCTAACTCTCGCAATGTCAAAATAGACTCCACCGGCATCCAAAAATCGTCTGGAAGACGCAGATCCGGCAGACCTAATGCGATGATTAAAGAACTGAACGCCTCAAAATTATCGAGATGGCTAGCATTGCAATGAGCTATTTTAGTCCCCGCTATTTCAGACACCGGCTCAACTGTTATTTGGTCATCTACTGCTGGATCGAAAACTAGGTTTATAGCGAGTGGTCCTAAACTACAGGTCTCAGAAAATTGCCGAGACAACGACTTACGCCTAATCAAATCGAAGTCAGGCCGCAGTGTTAGCACTGTGATATTTTCATTCACATTATAAAATGGTAATGCTAGATCTTTAATTAGATGCGCTGGCGCGCCCAGTAATTTAATAACTAAAATTTTTGTTTCAGGCGTTAGATCATTCCTTTCTCTCATCATTTTATCTTCCTTTGATATCCATTTAACAATAATTATACAAACCGAAAAAACGCATGCCGCTCATATCCTTAATGAGGAATGCTGCCCCATAAGCTATTCAATCAGGTCATATGTGTTTTCACTAGCTATTTGGCATGGTTTATATATAGCACACTAAAAGTAATTTATTTGAAAAAAGCGGTTATTTTTGGGGAATCAACCATATATTTCACTTAGGTAGGAATAACTTTTTTTACGTATGTAAATATTCTTATGTGAACAGTATCGTTCACTAGTGAGTTAAGTTACTCACAGAGTCACTTGAAATGTTAACCAAACTGGATTTTTTTCATTTATATAGCCATAGAAGGCATCAGGAGAAAAGCATGAAATTTACAAGGAAGATGAAATTTAAAAGAAATATCTTAGGCATTGGAGTTTTGTTGGCTATATCAGAAACAGCTATTTCTTCGGGAGAAATAAATGCTCCGCGAGCATATCAAGATTTTTCTGCTAAATGGGGCATCTGTGTTGGGCGCGATTGCGAGCCTATGCAAAACAATAAAGCAAAGATTCAAGATTTAAGAGAAACCAAGGAAAACAATGATAATGTCTTAACCGCATCAATCGGCTCGTATGAAGCAGGCTTGCAGGCGATAAGCATACAAAAGATTACCACTGACAACCTACGCAGTGAACTTCTCAGCCTACTGACTGAAGGGACAAGGGTAGGAATAGATATAGTTCAAACTCCAGTTTATATCGAAAAAGCCACTTTACTGTCGGGGGCGATAGCCATAGAAAGTGAACTTTTCAACGCCAATATTAATAACTTTTTATTTTTGGACGCCGCAGAAAAAAATGCAAGTACCTCAAATCTTAACCTTAATGAGTTTAAGGCCGGCCATATCAATAAGCTTTGGGAGCTAGCATCGCAAGATGACTACCCGCAGGATTTAGTAGAGGCCGCGGCAGCGGCGAGCAAAAGTCGTTTGAATCACGCCCAACAAACTGTGGATAATTTAGAATTCAATCGGTCAGACGCCGCTCAGACACTTGACATCTTTACAGAACAACTCGCCGATCTTGAAGAAAATGCGGAAATAAAAGCTAACGCCTTCGAAACAGTTGACGCGATGCGATCTGAAGCTGAGAAGAATTATAATAATGCAGTACTCGCGGCTAGAAAACTGTTGGGTGATGGGACGGTTACTCCCGCTGAGCGCTTAGCGGCTAGCAAGTTAATCAAGCAAACGGGTGACGAAATACAAAATCTAAATCGCGAATGGCAAGTTAGTCAAACCGACTCTCAAATGGCTTCCCGAGCCCTCGCATCGGCCAAAACTTCGATAAACGAGTCACAGAAAGCTCTTGAGGAGTTAGCGATACTCAGACCTGAAGCTGATGCAATCCTTAATGAGATACAAGAATTCGAGATGTCTGGCTCGCCGAGCGTTGACTTGCTCGACTCTCTGATACGTCAGGATGATACCGGTGGAGCCATTTTCAACGCTGTTGAAGATACCTATCAACTTACCGAAGAAAATAACGTAAAGATTAGAGATAATGGTGAGGCTGTCGCTACTAACATAATGGCTATCTCAACAAATACTGACGCAATCTTGGCCAACAGTAATACATCCTCAACTAACGCCAAAGATATCTCAACCAACGTCAACACTATCGCAACTAATGCTGAAAATATATCAACCAACGTCGATGCTATCGCAACTAATACTGCCGCTATCTCAAGTTTCTCTTCTGAGGTAACATCAAATACAGGCCTAATCAATAACAATGCCCTCGATATTCAGCGTGTTGAAATCGCGATGGCTGAAAATGTTGAAACGCTTAAATCTGGTATCGCTTCATCTTTGGCAATTGCGGGTATGCCCGTTGCGCCTGGCGATGGCACAGGCCTATCAATTGGTACTGGTTATTTTGATGGCGAGTCTGCTATTGCAATGGGCCTAACCTTTAATGATTCGAAGCGAACCTTCAAATTTTCTGTTGGCCATGCTGGTGGTGAGACCAGTGCATCTGCTGGTGCAGCCTTTAGGTTTTAACTAGACTAATTATTGAGAAACCCCCCTGCTCTAAACGCTAGGGGGTTTTTTATATAGCGCCCGCTCAAACCAAAATAGTGCACGCAATCTATGTTAGCGACAGACACTGGCCAAAAACCAGAGATCGATAGCGCATGAGAGCTAAATATATACCATCTGCGATCAAGGTTAGGCAGACATTAACAAATGCTGCTGCGCGGTATTTGCCACTTGCCACCTGGAAAGACCCCAATAATAGGTTTCCAATGCCATCGTAGAAAACAAGGTTTCGAGTAATAGCGGCGTAATCTGGCCGAGCTTAGATGAGCAATTTTGGCGATGTAACTCGATAGTTCTATGACTTATAGCTAAATATTCACCAATTTTCTTACTCGAAAAACCCTGATACACAAGACGTAAAATCTCTAACTCTCGCAATGTCAAAATAGACTCCACCGGCATCCAAAAATCGTCTGGAAGACGCAGATCCGGCAGACCTAATGCGATGATTAAAGAACTGAACGCCTCAAAATTATCGAGATGGCTAGCATTGCAATGAGCTATTTTAGTCCCCGCTATTTCAGACACCGGCTCAACTGTTATTTGGTCATCTACTGCTGGATCGAAAACTAGGTTTATAGCGAGTGGTCCTAAACTACAGGTCTCAGAAAATTGCCGAGACAACGACTTACGCCTAATCAAATCGAAGTCAGGCCGCAGTGTTAGCACTGTGATATTTTCATTCACATTATAAAATGGTAATGCTAGATCTTTAATTAGATGCGCTGGCGCGCCCAGTAATTTAATAACTAAAATTTTTGTTTCAGGCGTTAGATCATTCCTTTCTCTCATCATTTTATCTTCCTTTGATATCCATTTAACAATAATTATACAAACCGAAAAAACGCATGCCGCTCATATCCTTAATGAGGAATGCTGCCCCATAAGCTATTCAATCAGGTCATATGTGTTTTCACTAGCTATTTGGCATGGTTTATATATAGCACACTAAAAGTAATTTATTTGAAAAA
>Ga0206677_10001569_pt1 | contig 20990 bp, 20 predicted proteins | sample M130m12015metaG_FD_155475 | JGI IMG/M metagenome (GOLD analysis project Ga0206677, IMG submission 155475) | Ammonia-oxidizing marine archaeal communities from Monterey Bay, California, United States - M1 30m 12015 | ecosystem: Environmental > Aquatic > Marine > Intertidal zone | place: USA...
TCAATAAATACATCCTTATGATATTTTTGTCTGTATTCCACTGCCAATTGTAAAGCGTGTACAACTGCCTCCACATCATCTCCATTTACATGTAGTACTGGCGACAAAGTTACTTTTGCAACATCCGTACAGTAAGTACTCGACCTAGCATCCAAATAATTAGTAGTAAACCCTACTTGATTGTTTACTGCAATATGGATTGTTCCTCCTGTTTTGTAACCATCCAATTGTGCCATCTGGACAACTTCATATACCACTCCTTGTCCTGCCAATGCAGCATCACCATGCAATAAAATTGGAAGGATTTTCTTTACATCTCCCCCATACTTACTATCTAATTTTGCTCTAGTAATTCCCTCAACAACAGGATCAACTGCCTCCAAGTGAGAAGGGTTAGGAGTTAGGTTTAGTTTGATATTATTTCCATTACTGCATTTTTGCATAGAGGTAAACCCTAAATGGTATTTTACATCACCTGATATATTATCATCTTCATATAATTTCCCTTCAAACTCTGAGAAAATTTCTTTGTAAGTCTTATTGAAAATATTCGCCAACACATTCAACCTCCCCCTGTGAGCCATTCCTACAACAAACTCCTCTACTCCTAGTTCTGAGCTATGTTCAACTAAAGCATCTAAGGCTGGAATTAAAGATTCAGCTCCTTCTAATGAAAATCGTTTTTGTCCTACAAATTTCTTGTGCAAAAAGTTTTCAAAAGCTACCGCTTGATTTAACTTATGAAGAATATGTTTTTTTTGTTTTGCTTCAAACTTTGGTGTATTTGAATTTTTATGTAATCTGTTTTTAATCCAATCTATCTCCTTAGGATCACGGATATACATGTATTCCACACCAATGGATTGGCAATATACCTTTTCCAGATGAGTGATAATTACCTTTAAGGTTGAAGGACCAATTCCTACTTGTTCTCCTGCTTGAAACTCAACATCTAAATCTGCATCTTCTAAACCAAAATTCTTGTAATCAAGGGTAGGCGTATACTTTCTTCTTTCCCTAACTGGGTTTGTTTTGGTAAATAGATGTCCACTTTTTCTGTAAGCATCAATCAGGTTAATTACCTTAAATTCCTTTTGAAAAATTTGTGGGATATCTTCTTCAGAGTATACTTCTTTTGCAAAGTCAAAACCTTGAAAAAAGCTACTCCATTCTTCTTCTATACTCTGAGGGTCTTGCAGATATTTATCATACATCTCCTCAATCATTCCTGTGTGTAGGGCTCCTAAAAAGGAAAACTTATCCATTATTTATTGCTAAATTTAGTATGCAAAATTATCTAATTTTATTCATATAAAGTGCTAAATACTACTGATTTTCAGGGTTTGAGTAATAATTCTTCAATATCACCTTTTGAAGCTCCCTTTTCACAATCAATTCTGCTAGTAATTCTGAAAAAGTAAGTGTTGAAATTTGCATTTCTGCTTGCACTTTTTCTTCTGATAAATCAATACGGTACAGCAAATTTATGATGCGTTTTGGGTCTTGTTCATTTAGTGCATTTACTAGGTTAGTAGTAAAGGAAAATAAGTGCTTGTAATCCATTACAGGTTTAGCAATATCAAAATTTATACCTACAGTCAAAAAGTCTTTTTCTAATTGTAAAGTAGTTTCGATAAGAGAATGATTGCCTTTAATTTTAGCATTAACAGTTGCTAAATCCATTAAGAAACTCTATGCAATAATAGTGCGGAAAAATCTAATAATGGGGCTTTATTATCTGATTCTATTGCATCTAAGTGAAGCATAGCTTTTTTGTGATATTCTTTCATCAATTCTGTAGTTAAGTGATGAATATCCAAATTTGTAAAAATTGATTTTACTGCTTCAACTTTAGCTTCAGAAGCATCATTAGTTGAAAAATATTGAACTAAATCAGAATGTTGATTTTTATTAGCAAGTGCCAAAGCCTTTAAATACAAGTAGGTTTTTTTATTCGCCTTAATATCACCTCCTACTTGCTTTCCAAATGTCTCAGGATTTCCAAAGGCATCTAACAAATCATCCTTTAGCTGAAAGGCAATTCCCATATTTCTTCCAAATTCGTATAAATGCTCTTGTTCTTGAGTAAATGCACCTGCAGTAATTCCTCCAATCTGTAAAGCAGCCCCTAACAATACAGCCGTTTTGCACTCAATCATTTTGAGGTAATCGTCAATACTCACATTCTCTTGAGTTTCAAAATCCATATCCCATTGCTGCCCTTCACAAACCTCAATAGCAGCTTTACTAAACACCTCAAGGGTTGGTTTTACAATAGATTTATCTACATCAGCCATTAACTGATAAGCTTGAACCAACATAGTATCACCAGACAAAATAGCAACATTAGCATTCCATTTTTCATGTACTGTTTGCTGCCCTCTTCTTAAAGGAGCTTTATCCATAATATCATCATGCAAAAGCGTGAAATTATGAAACACCTCAATAGCCAATGCAGGTGAAATTGCTTTCTCAATATTTTTATCAAATAACTGATGAGCCATTAACACCAAAATAGGGCGCATTCGTTTACCTCCTAAACCAAGAATATAGTCAATAGGTTCATATAATAATGATGGGTTTTTAGGGTATTCAATTTTTCCTAACTCATCACTAATTAATACACTTAACTCTTGGATTGATTTCATTATTTCTTCACCAAATTAACAAGGTAATCGCCATACCCACTTTTTCTTAATGGTTCTGCAACAGCTAAAAGCTCCTCATCATTAATATAGCCCATTCGATAAGCTGCCTCTTCAATACATCCAATTTTTCTCCCTTGCCTATCTTCAATTACCTGCACATATTGGTTCGCCTGCATTAAGGACTGAAAAGTACCTGTATCCAACCAAGTCGTACCTCTCCCCAAAACTCTAACATCCAATCTTCCTTGCCTTAAATACTCCTTATTTACATCTGTAATTTCATATTCCCCTCTTACTGAAAGTTTAATGTTTTTAGCAATTTCTACTACTGAATTATCATAATAATAAAGTCCCGGAACAGCATAGTTTGATTTCGGGTTTTTTGGTTTTTCTTCTAAAGAAAGTGCTTTAAAATTTTCATCAAAATCTACTACACCATAACGCTCAGGATCATTAACATGATACCCAAAAACAATTCCTCCCTCTACACCTCTACAAGAAGTTAAAGTATTCACTTTCATTTGAAAAATATTATCACCTAAGACTAAACAAACTTTGTCGTCACCAATAAATTCTTCCCCTAATACAAATGCTTGTGCTAATCCGTTAGGCACTTCTTGTACTTTGTATTCAAATCTACACCCTAGTTGACTACCATCTCCTAACAATTTTTTGAATAGTGGTAAATCATGCGGAGTTGATATAATCAAAACTTCTTTAATTCCAGAATACAACAAAGTTGATAATGGATAGTAAATCATGGGTTTATCATAAATAGGCATCATTTGCTTACTCATGGCCAAGGTTAATGGGTGTAATCTAGTTCCTGAACCCCCAGCTAAAATTATTCCTTTCATACTTAATTTTCTTTTCGTTTTACTTTTAACTCATCTAATTCAACATCTTCTTCTTCATCAAAAATTTCTAACAAAGGCTCTTGGAAAGCTTCATAATTGATCACCTTTTCTAATGACAGTAATAATGCAGGCAATAATAAAAGATTTGATAACATAGCTAACATCAATGTAATTGACACCAACAAACCTAGGGCTATTGTACCTCCAAAATCAGAAGCAACAAATATAAAAAATCCAAAGAATAATACAACAGAAGTATAGAACATACTTACTCCTGTTTCTTTTAAAGCAGATAAAACAGACTTTCTGATATTCCAATTATTCGCCAATAACTCTTGTTTATATTTTGCTAAAAAGTGAATAGTATCATCTACAGAAATACCAAAAGCAATTGAGAAAACTAAAATTGTAGAAGGTTTTAATGCGATCCCAAAATACCCCATTATTGCTCCTGTAAGTAATAAAGGAATCAGATTAGGAATAATAGAAACTACTACCATTCTAAAGGAATTAAACATCCAAGCCATAAAGATAGAGATTAGCACAATTACCAATAATAAACTCAACATTAAATTCTTTAATAAAAATTTTGTCCCATTCAAGAAAACAACACTAGATCCTGTAATAAATACTTCATATTTTTCTGCATCAAAAATCTTATTTATCTTTGGTAATAAAGCATTAAAAACACTATCCATCTTAGATGTAGAAATATCTGCAACCCTTAAGCTGATACGAGCTTCTTGTTTTAAAGAATCCATCATTAAAGCTTCAGCATTCATAGTTGAAGTACTATTCTTTATAAAAGACAATATCATTCTTTGTTCTTGACTATTAGGTAAAGAATAAAAGGATGAATCTCCATTATAAAATGCTTGCTTGCTATATTTTATAACATCAACATAGGATAATGGTTTAGAAAACTCTTTAAAGCTAGAAAGCTCCTGGCTTAACTGATCAATCTTTTTTAAATTATAGGATTTTAATAAACCATTTTTTTTCTTAGTATTTACTAATACCTCTAATGGCATAACCCCACCAAAATTTTGCTCAAAGAATTTTAAATCTTTATACAGTTCACCTTCTTTTGGTAAATCATCAGTTAGATTTCCTGTAGTTTTAACATTTACAATACCGATAACACCAAAAACAATAAGAATAGCTGTAATAAAATATATCTGCTTTCTTTTATACTGAACTAAAAATACAAGTTGAGCTACTAATTTATTAATCCAAACCTTATCCAAATGCTTTGTATGTCTCTTTTTAGGAGCAGAAGCAAAAGAAAAATAAATAGGTATAATAAATAATGACAATAGAAAAATAAAAATAATATTGATAGAAGCTACCAACCCAAATTCTTGCAGTGTTTTACTATTTGTAAGAATGAATGCAGCAAACCCTGAGGCAGTAGTAATATTCGTTAGCAAAGTAATATTCCCAATTTTCTGAATCATTTTTCTTAATGCATAATCTTTACTTTGAGTACGCTTAAATTCATTATGAAATTTATTAATAAGGAAAATACAATTAGGAATACCAATAACAATAACTACTGGAGGCACTAAAGCCATAAGAATTGAAATTTCAAAGTCCAATAACACAATTGTACCAAATGAAAAAGCAACACCTAATATCACTACAATCATAGAGGAGATAACTGCCTTGAAGGATCGGAAAAACAAAAACAATATTAGGGAAGTAATTAATAAAGTAAAGATGATAAATAAAGATATTTCTTCCTTTACTTTAATAGAATCAATCGTTCTAATGTATGGAAGTCCAGAGTAATGAGCCTTTATCTTAAATTCATCAGCATAAGCATCTACTAAATCTTTAACAGTAAATATTAATTGATCTCTACTTGCTGATCTCACTACATCATCATCTAATGTAATCAGCATTGTAGTTATCTGATTGTTATCAGAATTTATCAGACCCTTATAAAAAGGTTGTTTAGTATACTTTAAAAACGCATCATCTAACTCTGCTTGGCTTTTAATATTTTCTGAAAACCACCTTTTAACAATGAATTGACTATTTGCAGTATCTTTTAATACAAAAGGAATATTAGCAAATGAAACAACCTGTTCAACTCCATATATACTTTCAATATTATTGGTTACTTCATCCCATTTTGAAATATGCTCTAAATTTGTAATTAAACTGTCTTCTATTGCAATTACTAATACATTTTGAACGCCATACTTCTCTAAAAAATTCTGATAATCCAAACTTACCTTATGGTCATCAGGCAATAACTTAGCCATAGAATAAGAAAGGCGTGCCTCCTTACCTTTTTGAACCATAAAGGTAGTTGCACCTGCAATTATCAGGATAATAATTATCCTATTTTTTAAGATTAATCTAGAAAGAAACCTCCACATATTAAAAATAAATTTGTGCTAAAATACTTCAAATTTAAAGGATATAGCTGCATTATAACAATAAAAAAAGGGGCTTATTGCCCCTTTTTATCTTTTTGTTTTTTGCAAATTAAACTGTCATAATTTCTGCTTCTTTTGCTGTGTAAACAACATCAATTTTAGCAGAATATGTATTGGTTAATTCTTGAACTGAAGCTTCAGCATCTCTAACCATATCCTCAGAAAGACCATCCTTTCCTAATTTTTTCATCTCATCATTCGCTTTTTGCCTAATGTTACGAACACTTACTTTAGCATTTTCAATTTCAACCTTAGCTTGTTTTACTAAATCTCTTCTTCTATCTTCCGTTAATGGCGGAACATTGATAATTACCTTTTCACCATTATTAGAAGGATTGAAGCCTAAATTAGCATCTACAATTGCTTGCTCAATTTCAGCAATTAAACCCTTATCAAAAGGCTGAACTGCTATAGTTTGAGCATCAGGAGTAGAAACATTTGCTGCTTGAGCTAAAGGAGTTAGCACCCCATAATAATCAACCTTTACAGTTCTAAGCATTTGAGGGTTTGCTTTTCCTGCTCTAATTTTTCCTAATACATTTTCTAAATGTGAAATTGCTTCTTGCATTTGCTCTTTAGCAACATCTAAATGGAAGTTTACTTCTTCAGTCATAATAATTTATTTATTGTTTAACCTTTATTTAAAAATTAACGAGTGTCCCTACATTTTCACCCTTACAAATCTTAGCCAAATTTCCTTCAATATTCATGTTGAACACCTTAATTGGCAAGTTATTTTCTTGACAAAGCGTGAATGCTGTTAAATCCATAATGCTTAATTTCTTTTGGAATACTTCATCAAAAGTAATGGTATCATATTTAGTTGCATTTGCATCTTTTTCAGGATCGGCAGTATAAATACCATCTACTCTTGTTCCTTTTAAGATAACATCTGCCTCAATTTCAATAGCACGCAAAGTAGCGGCAGTATCAGTAGTAAAGTAAGGATTTCCTGTACCACCTCCAAAAATAACTACTCTTCCTTTTTGTAAATGACGCATTGCCTTTCTTCTAATATAAGGCTCAGCAACTTGCTCCATTCTTATTGCAGTAAGCAATCTTGTTTCAATATCTATTGATTCCAAAGCTGATTGCAATGCCATACCATTAATTATGGTTGCCAACATTCCCATATGATCGCCTTGCACTCTATCAAATCCTGCTCCTTCTGATTGAATTCCTCTGTAAATATTTCCACCTCCAATTACAATTGCAAGTTCAATACCCTGCGTTACAATAGCTTGAATTTCATTAGCATAAGCACTTAATACTATGGAATCTATACCATATTCACCATCACCCATTAAGGCCTCACCACTAAGTTTTAAAAGAATTCTTTTGTATTGCATAATCGTTATAGAAATTTCCTCAAAGATAGGAAATTACACCTAAGCAAAGGAAACTGAAGAATGGATTTTTTACACATAAAAAAAGCCACCCTAAAAGGATGGCTTCTCAAATTTTATAATCTTAAGGATTAACCTAAAGCAACTCTTTTAAAACTGCTTACTGCAACATCACCATAAGTAGCAATATAAGCTGCAACATTTTTATCTTCATCTTTAATGAAGTTTTGGTCCAATAAACATTGTTCTTGATCCAAAGTTGTGTTATCCGAAACAAAACGATCCATTTTTCCTGGAACAATTCTATCCCAAATTTGCTCTGGTTTACCTTCAGCTTTTAATTCTGCTTCAATATCTGCTTTTGCTTCAGCCATTACAGCATCACTTAATTGAGACATTGAAATATACTGAGGAACATTTTTCAATGTTTTTCCTAATCTTCCTAATTCAACATTATCTTTCTCAATTGCTGCAATTCTTGCTTCAGTTTCGTTAGCAACAAATTCAGTATCAAAATCTTTATAAGATAATGTAGTAGCGCCCATAGAAGCAACTTGCATTGCTAAATCTTTAGACAAAACATCAGCATTATCAACTAAATTATTTAAACCAACTAAGACTGCAATTTTAGATCCATGAGTATAAGTACCAACAAAAGCAGCCTCAACTCTTTCAAATCCTGAAATTTCAATCTTTTCTCCAATTACACCAGTTTGTTCAGTTAACTTTTCAGCAACAGTCATTCCTCCAAAATCAGCAGCTAAAAAAGCATCTTTATCTGCATGATTTAAAGCAACATCAGCAAAATCACTTGCTAAAGATTTGAATGAATCGTTAATTGCAACAAAATCAGTTTCACAAGCTAAAACGATAGCAACTCCTGCTGTATTATCAGCATTCATTTTAGTAATTGCAATTCCTTCACTTGCCTCTCTATCAGCACGCTTTGCAGCTACTTTTTGTCCTTTTTTTCTTAATACATCAATTGCAGCATCAAAATCACCATTAGCTTCAACTAATGCGTTTTTACAGTCCATCATTCCTGCTCCTGATTGCTTTCTTAATTTGGCTACATCAGCCGCTTTAATTGCTCCCATTATTCTTTTCTAAAAAAATTAATATTATTTTTCTTCTTGCTTCTCAACTGCTTTATCAGCAATTTGCTTAGCTTTTTCCTTCTTTTCTACTGCTTTTTTATCTTGGTCAGCATTTCTTTCTTCTAATCCTTCAGCAATTGCTTTGCTTACAATTGATAAAATACACTCAATTGATTTTGAAGCATCATCATTTGCAGGAATAGGGAAACTAACTTGAGAAGGATTAGTATTCGTATCATTCATTGCGAATGAACGGATAGCTAACTTATTTGCTTCAGCTAAAGCAATGTGCTCTTTGTTTGTATCAACAATAAAAATAGCCTCTGGCATTCTTGTCATTTTTACAATAGAACCTAAGTTTAAGTCTAATTTTGCTCTTTGTCTGTCAATTTGCAATCTTTCTCTTTTTGATAAAGAAGCGAATGTCCCATTCTCTTTCATTTTATCAATTGTTTGCATTTTTTTGATCGACTTACGGATAGTAGCAAAGTTGGTTAACAATCCACCAGGCCACCTTTCAGTAATATAAGGCATATTTAAAGCTTCAGCAGTTTCAGCAACAATACCTTTAGCTTGTTTTTTTGTAGCAACAAATAAAATCTTTTTTCCTGATTTTGCAATTTGTTTCATTGCAGCAGCAGCATCCTCTACCATTGCTACTGTTTTATTCAAATCAATGATATGAATCCCATTTTTCTCCATAAATACATAAGGAGCCATTGCTGGGTTGTACTTTTTTCTTAGGTGACCAAAATGTACACCTGCTTCTAATAATTCTTTGAAATTTGTTCTCATGTTTACTTTCTTGTTTTCGTTAAGCAACTGCTAGGTAGAAGTTATGCACTTGTCCCAGCAATTTAGATGCTAAACATTTATTAATAAATTGTGTTGTTCTATCTTTTAACCCACTGGAATTTCTTCCTTGCTTTTTTCTGTCCAGGTTTTTTACGCTCTACAACTCTTGAATCTCTTGTAAGCATTCCTTCTGGCTTTAATGTAACTCTGTTTTCAGGGTCTAATTCGCAAAGTGCTCTTGAAATTGCTAAACGGATAGCCTCAGCTTGTCCTGTAGTACCACCTCCATTAACATTTACTTTTACATCAAACTTTCCAGCAACATCAGTAATGTTGAATGGTTGTTCTAACTTAAACTGCATAGTATCAACAGGAAAGTATTCTTTAAAGTCTTTACCGTTTACAGTAATATTTCCTTTTCCTTCTGACATGTAGATTCTTGCAACAGATGCTTTTCTTCTACCAATTGTGTGAATTGTCTCCATGATTATTTTAAGTCGTTTAAGTTAAGATTTGTTGGTTTTTGAGCTTCTTGATCGTGCTCAGCACCAGCATATATATAACAGTTTTTTAAGATTGCTGCTCCTAATTTAGTTTTAGGTAACATTCCTCTAATTGCATGTTTTACAACAGAAGTTTCGTTTTTCGCTAGCATTTCAGCAGGAGAAATTCTTTTTTGTCCACCAGGATATCCTGTGTGAGAAAAGATTCTTCTATCTTCCATTTTATTTCCTGTCATAACAATTTTACCTGCATTAATGATGATTACATAATCACCACAATCAGCATGAGGAGTAAAATTTGTTTTGTATTTTCCTCTTAAAACTTTGGCAACTTTTGATGCCATTCTTCCTAGAGTTTGTCCTTCAGCATCAACAACAAACCATACTTTGTTTGCTGTTTCTTTATTTGCTGATAATGTTTTGTAACTTAATGTATCCACTATATATATGTTTTTTAGTCCTTTATAAAAGGGCTGCAAAATTACACTTTTTTCTATTCCTGCAAAATATTATTAACTATTATTGTTTATAACATTTAATTCCTTTCCAATCTTAGTAAAAGCAGCTATGGCTTTATCCAAGTTTTCACGGCTATGTGCTGCTGAAATTTGAACCCTAATTCTTGCTTGTTCTTTCGGTACAACCGGGAAGAAAAAACCAATAACATAAATTCCTTCTACCAGCAACTTATCTGCCATAATTTGAGAAAGCTTTGCATCATAAAGCATTACAGGAACAATAGCATGTACTCCTTCTTTAATATCAAAACCTGCTTCCGTCATTTTTGCTCTAAAATAACTTGTATTTTCTTCCAATTTATCACGCAAGTTGGTTGTGTTACTCAACAAATCTATCACCTTAGTGGCTGCACCAACAATAGAAGGCGCTAAAGAATTAGAAAATAAATACGGACGAGACTTTTGACGCAACATATCTATAATTTCCTTTTTACCTGAAGTAAAACCTCCCATTGCACCCCCCAAAGCTTTTCCTAATGTAGAAGTAATAATATCCACCCTTCCCATAACTCCACAATGCTCATGCGTTCCTCTACCTGTTTTTCCTACAAAACCTGTAGAATGAGAATCATCTACCATTACTAAGGCATCATATTTTTCGGCCAAGTCACAAATTTTATCCAATTGTGCCAAATACCCATCCATAGAAAAAACACCATCAGTAACAATAATACGGTTCCTTTGATCTTGTGCTTTTATCAATTGCGCTTCCAAATCCGCCATATCATTATTCGCATAACGATAACGAGCTGCCTTGCACAAACGCACCCCATCAATAATAGAAGCATGATTCAAGGAATCAGAAATAATAGCATCTTCTTTCCCAAACAAAGGCTCAAACACCCCACCATTCGCATCAAAAGCTGCTGCATACAATATAGTATCCTCCATTCCTAAGAAATTAGAAATTTTTGCTTCTAGGTTTTTATGAATATCTTGCGTACCACAAATAAAACGCACAGATGACATTCCGTAACCATGCGTATCCAAAGCATCTTTAGCGGCCTGTATTACATCAGGATGAGAAGACAATCCTAAATAGTTGTTTGCACAAAAATTCAACACCTCCTCACCAGTACTTACACGAATGCTTGCTGCTTGAGGATTGGTAATTATTCTTTCTTTTTTGAACAAACCAGCATCTTCAATACTTGCTAATTCATCTTGTAATTGCTTTTGGAATTTTCCTAACATAATTTTATTTTTTGGGAGAGCAAAAGTACACAAATAAAAAAAGGAGGCAAAAGCCTCCTTAATCTAATATCTTAATACTAAAATCTATTTTAAACTACTCCTTGATCTAACATAGCATCAGCCACTTTCACAAACCCTGCAATATTAGCTCCTTTTACATAATCAACATGATTACCTTCAGTACCATATTCCACACATGAAGCATGAATATCTTGCATAATTTGTTGCAACTTAGTATCTACCTCTTCTCTAGTCCAGTTCATTCTTAATGAATTTTGGCTCATCTCTAAACCTGAAGTAGCTACCCCACCAGCATTAGATGCTTTTCCTGGAGCAAATAATATTTTTGCATTTTGGAATACCTCAACTGCCTCAGGAGTTGTTGGCATATTAGCTCCTTCCGAAACCAACATACATCCGTTAGCTACCAAAGTTTTTGCTTCTGCATCATTCAACTCATTCTGTGTAGCACAAGGCAAAGCAATATCACAATTTACTGACCATGGTCTTCCTGCATGGAACTCACAACCAAATTTGTCAGCATACTCTTTAATTCTTCCTCTCTTTACATTTTTAAGCTCCATTACAAATGCTAATTTTTCAGCATCAATTCCGTTAGCATCATAAATATAACCTGAAGAATCAGAAAGTGTTACCACTTTAGCACCAAGTTCTGTTGCTTTTTGACAAGCATATTGAGCTACATTTCCAGCACCAGAAATAGCAACCGTTTTTCCAGCAAAAGAATCTCCTTTTACGGCTAACATATTTTGTGCAAAATATACATTTCCGTATCCAGTAGCTTCTGGGCGAATTAAAGAACCACCCCAAGTCATTCCTTTACCCGTAAGTACACCCGTAAATTCGTTTCTTATTCTTTTGTATTGCCCGAACATAAAGCCAATTTCTCTACCTCCAACACCAATATCTCCAGCAGGAACATCTGTATTTGGTCCAATATGACGACATAATTCAGTCATAAATGATTGACAGAATTTCATTACTTCATTATCCGATTTTCCTTTAGGATTAAAATCAGAACCACCCTTACCACCACCCATAGGCAATGTTGTTAAAGAGTTTTTAAATACTTGCTCAAATCCTAAAAATTTAAGGATAGATAAGTTTACAGATGGATGAAATCTTAACCCTCCTTTATAAGGACCAATTGCAGAATTAAACTCTACTCTGTACCCTCTGTTTACTTGTGTATTTCCGTTATCGTCCAACCATGGCACTCTGAACATAAGCACACGCTCAGGCTCTACCATTCTTTCCAATAACATTTTATTATTGTATTTCGGATTTTCTTCCATAAAAGGAATAATAGCTTCTGCTACTTCCTCTACTGCTTGTAAGAATTCAGTTTCACCAGCATTTTTAGTGGCTACTTCACTCATAAAGTCATGGATTTTTTGTCCCATTTTTATTTACTTTTTAGTTATTTTTTGAGTTAAAAATTTTGGCAAATGTATAGTATTTTTCTAAAGAGCAAAAAGTTTTACATATTCTTCTTGTACATTTTGCCTGGCAAAGATAATATTACTCCTTTAAATTCTGCTTGTAATAGTTCATTAGCTACTTTAGAAAAACCCCAATCCATCCCCTCAACTATTGCATCAATATGCATTTCATTATCTGATAACAAGTCAATTATAATTTGTTCATTTTTAGTTAATTCCAAAAACATACTTTGTTGTATTACTTTTTCTTTCACATCCCAATTTAAGCCCTTAACAATATCAGCTGCTGACTCCAGTAAAATAGCTTGCTGAGTTTTAATCAGATAATTGCACCCTTTTGCTTGGGTTTCAGTAGGATTTCCTGGCACAGAAAAAACCTCTCTATTATAAGAGTTAGCAATGTCAGCTGTGATAAGCGAATCTCCTTTGGCTGCACTTTCAACAACAATAGTTGCATCCGAAAGTCCTGCTACAATTCTATTTCTTGAAGCAAAATTTTGTGGCAAAGGTGTTGTTTCACTCAAATAATCAGAAAGCAAACAACCATTTCCAGTAATTGTTTTAGCCAAATTAGCATGTGCAGCAGGATAAACTCTATCCAAACCATGAGCAAAAACAGCTATCGTTTTTAATCCATATTTTAAAGCAGCCTTATGTGCAGCCGCATCAATACCATGTGCCAAACCACTAACAATAACAGGGTTGTAAGGAACTAATTCTTTCACTAATTTATCAGTAAATGATTTCCCAAAAGAAGTTGCTTTTCTTGTTCCTACTATGCTTATGAATTTGTCTTTTTCCCAATCAATATTTCCTTTGTAAAACAAATTAAGCGGAGCATCTTCACATTGTTTTAAACGCATTGGATATTTTTTATCTGCATAAAAAGATGATTTACTCCTTCTTTTTCTATCCATTTTAACTCTTGCTCTGCTCTTGATAAAACATCAGTCGATAAAATTGCATCTACCAATACTTTTCCTATTCCATCAATAGTAAGTAACTGCTTTTTAGATGCAGAAAATATAGCTTTAGCGCTACCAAAATATGCCAATAATTTTTTCCCTACAATATCACCAACACCTTCAATTAAAGAAAGTGCAATTTGATATTTCTTTTCATAATCAGTCAATTCAGTCAATTTTCTATATTTGTCAGATTAAAATTAATGCAGTAAATATATGAGAAAAATCTTTACCCTAATTATTTTCACCCTTTGTAATTTAACAATATATAGTCAATCGATAAGCGGAACAATAACGGATGCTAACAATAATGAAGAATTGATTGGAGCAAATATCATTCTTGAAAATGGTGGTGGTACATCAACAGATGTATTTGGGAAATATACTTTAAATACTAAAACAGGAACACAAAAAGTAATCTTTAAATATATTGGCTATAAAGATATCGTAAAAGATATCACATTAATTGAAGGCGAGAACAAAACAATCAATATTGCACTTAAAAGCTCATCCGAACAATTAAGTACTGTTGTCGTTTCTGCAGGTAGATTTGAACAAAAAATTGAGGAAATTACGGTTTCTATGGAGGTGATAAAACCAACATTAATTGAAAATAAAAATACCACCCAAATAGAAACTGCTATGGATCAAATTCCTGGCGTAAATATCACAGATGGACAAGCAAATATTAGAGGGGGAAGTGGGTGGAGTTTTGGGGCAGGAACAAGAGTACTTGTGATGGTAGATGATATGCCATTAATTTCAGGAGATGCAGGACAAGCCCAATGGAGTTTAATTGCCACTGAAAATATAAATCAAGTAGAAGTAATAAAAGGAGCTTCTTCAGCTCTTTATGGTTCATCTGCATTGAATGGTGTAATAAATGTGCGTACAGCTTTTCCTAGTCAAAAAGATATTGATAAAAACAAATTACCTGGATACACTAAGGTGAATATGCACTTTGGCTTAATTGATAAAGCCGAAAGAGACGAACTAAATTGGAATGGCGAAAAAAGAAGGGCTTTTAAAGGGATTGAGTTTTTACAAGCCATGAAACTGGACAACCTTGACTTATCCATTGGAGGTAATATTTTCAAAGATGATGGTTACCGAATGGGTGAAATAACAGACAGGAAAAGATTCAATATGAACTCAACCTATAAAAGTAAAAAAATTGAAGGACTTTCCTACAGTTTAAACGCCAACTACCTAAATCAATCATCAGGAAGCACATTAATTTGGAATGGCTTAGATGAAGCCTATATTCCATTGGATTACTCTGTATCAACATCAACTGGAGATACTTATAATATTGACCCTTCCATTACTTATATTAAAGGGAACAACCGACATAGTTTGCGTACTCGATTTCTAAACGTAACCAATAACAATTTGACAAATGGGGTAGATGTTGGTCAAAGTAATTCTGCCAAAACTTATTATTCGGATTATCAATGGCAAAAAAAATTAGAGAAATATAATCTGACAGCTACATTAGGAACTACTAATGAAATAGTTTATGCTCGCTCCGATCTATTTAATGGGAACACTAGCAGAAAGAATAATTCACTCTATACTCAATTAGATAAAAAACATAGGAGATTAAATATATCATTAGGAGCTAGATATGAAATTTTCAATTTATCCTCTGAAGATAAGTACTTGATTGATGGAGAATCTATTAATAATATTACAGCTGGTAAGCCAGTTTTCAGAACAGGGTTAAATTATCAATTAGCTGAAGCAACTTACATAAGAACCTCATGGGGACAAGGTTACCGCTTCCCTTCAATGGCTGAATTATTTATCAGAACAACACAGTCGGGACTTGAAATTTATCCTAATCCTAATTTAAAACCAGAAAGTGGCTGGAGTTCAGAAATCGGAATTAAACAAGGATTAAAACTTGGAAATTGGATGGGATACATTGATCTTGCAGCCTTTTTAATGCAATATGATGATATGATGGAGTTTTCGTTTGGCCGATGGGCAGAAAGTAGAGGAGACACCAACTTTTATGGACTAGGCTTCAAATCACTTAATGTTGGGAAAACACAGATTAGTGGAATAGAATTAAGTTTAAATGGACAGGGGAAAATTTCTAAAGATTTTAGTGTTAATTTTATGGGGGGATATTCATATATGCACTCGATTTCATTAACTCCAGATGAAACATACGCTAAATTTGACAGGCCAATCAATCTAGGGGGAGAGAATATGGATAGTCTAACATATAATAATAATAGTTCTGATCCTTCAGCACTTAAATATCGTTATAAACATATAGCAAAAATAGATATTGAAATTATGTATAAAGAACTTTCATTAGGAGGGAGTTTTAGATATAATGATTTTATGAGAAATGTTGATAAAATATTTACAGAAAAAATAATTGGTGGAGATAATGGAATGATCCCAGGAATTAATTCTGCTAGAAAAAAATTCAAAAATGGAGACCTTGTAATTGACTTAAGAGCTGGTTACCAAATAACTGAAACAGCTCGATTAGGTTTTATTGTAAATAATTTACTGAATAGAGAGTACATGAGCCGACCTGCTAACATGATGCCACCAAGAACAATTGCTATGCAATTAGCCCTTAAGATATAATGAAAATAATCGGTATAATTCCTGCTCGTTATGGGTCAAGCCGTTTTCCTGGGAAACCTTTAGTTGATATTCTTGGGAAAAGCATGATTCAAAGAGTGTATGAACAATGTAAAAAAGCATCTTCACTGACTAATAATATAGTGGCTACTGATGATGAGCGTATTTTTAATCATGTTATAGAATTTGGCGGAAAAGTTATCATGACTTCAAGTTCACATCCTTCAGGGACTGATAGGTGCAATGAAGTTGTTCAGAAATTAGAAGAACATTACGATATCGCTATTAATATTCAAGGAGATGAACCTTATATTAACCCTGAGCAAATTGATCAAGTTGCAAACTTATTTTCTACAAAAGAAGTAAGCATAGCAACCTTGGTAAAAAAGATTGAAGATAAAAGCCTTATATCAGATATCAATAGCCCAAAAGCAATTTTTGATTCAAATGGAATTGCCCAAAATTTTTGCAGAGAAATTACAAACTTCTCAACCAAAAAAACCTATTTCAAGCATATTGGAATTTATGGTTATCGTACCAAAACACTATCTGAAATTTGTAAATTACCTCCATCAAAAAATGAAATAAATGAACGCTTAGAACAGCTCAGATGGTTGGACAATAACTATTTAATTAAAGTAGGTGTTACTACTCATGAAGGCATATCAGTAGATACCCCTGAGGATATTGAAAAAATTAAAGCCCAAATGGGATAAATTCCTTAGTTTTGTTCCTATGAATAAAACGGTTGAACACTATATTTCGGAACTCTTATTTTTACATGATTGTGTAATCCTTCCTAATTTCGGAGGTTTTGTAGGGAACGCACAATCTGCCAAATTAAATAAAATAACAGGAGTTTTAAGCCCTCCATCTAAGCAAATTCTTTTTAATGCCAACCTCAAAACAAATGATGGTTTATTGATTACTCATATTTCTAATCAAGAAGGAATTACGCAAGAAAATGCAAAAAATGAAGTAGCAAATTATGCTACTAAAATTACTGCAAAATTAGACGGATCAAAAGTTTTACGCATAGATAAAATCGGTTTATTCACTTTGGGTAGAGAAGGGAATATTATTTTCCTACAAGACAGCACAAGCAATTATAGCTTAGATGCTTTTGGGATGAAAGCTACTCACAACAAAACTGTTGAAAGAGAAACTATTGTAGAAGAAAAAGTAGCCGCTACAATTAAATCTATTCGATCACAAAGTAATAATCCAAGAACATTTTTAAAAGCTGCTGCAGTTATTATTCCTTTGATTGCACTTTCTTATATTAGCATAACTCAGCAAGATAGAATCAACACAGTTTACACACAAATGGCAAGTTTAAATCCGTTTGAAAATACTGCAATTGAAAAGCCAATTACTGAAGTGATTACTGAAATAAACATTGAAGTTGAACCTTCACCAATAGCTGAGATTATTAAAGAAGAAATTGCTCCAAACATTATTCCAGAAAAGATGTATTATATTATTGCAGGAGCATTTGCTGAACAGAAAAATGCAGATAAAATGATTGCAAAACTTAAGAAATGGAATTACAATACTGAGATTGTTTCAGGAGGAAATTTAATGCGTGTTAGTTATGATTCTTTTAATAATAGAGAAGATGCTATCCTTGCTCTAAACAAAATAAAGCAAGAAAATTCAGCTGCTTGGTTGCTAACTAAATAAAAATTATGAAATCAAAAAAGGCAATCGAATCCTTATCTATTACTACAGAAATAGTACTTCCTAACGATACTAATAACTTAGATAATCTTATGGGAGGAAGACTTTTGCATTGGATGGATATTGCAACTGCAATTGCTGCACATAGGCATTGTGGAAGAATTGTAGTTACTGCATCTGTGAATAATGTCTCTTTTGCCAAAGCAATTCCTGCAGGAAGTATTGTAACACTTGAAGCCAAAGTATCTCGTGCTTTCACCTCATCAATGGAAGTAATTGTTGATGTTTGGATGGAAAATAATCAGCACAAAGGAAAAGTAAAATGCAATGAAGCAATTTATACTTTTGTAGCGGTAGATCAGTTAGGGAACCCTATTGATGTACCTAGTTTAGTTGCAGAAACTAAAGAAGAAAAAAGTCGTTTTGAAGGTGCATTAAGAAGAAGACAATTATCTTTAATCTTATCCGGAAGAATGAAGCCGAGTGAAGCTACAGAGCTGAAAGCTTTATTCGCTTAGAAATAAATTTTCATCAATTTCTTGCATACATTTAAAATGTCCCTTTGGGCATTTTGAATACCCAATTTTAGAACAAGGTCGGCAATTCAAACCCTTTACCTCAATCCTTTTTGATTGTTCATTTTCTAGATAAGGATACATCCCAAATTCAGGTACAGTATTTCCCCAAACGGAATAAATTTTCTTTTTAAATGCAGCTGCAATATGCATCATTCCTGTATCGTGTGTAATTACCCTGTTGGCTTGTTGAATCAATGATGCCGATTGCAAAACAGAATACTTGCCACAAGTATTTTGTGTGTTAATTGTATTGGCAACAATCTGTTCTCCTCTTTCAAAATCTTCAGGACCTCCAATAAGCAATACAGGTTTATTTACTTTTTTAATGATAGAAATAATCTTCTCATTTGGCAAAATTTTAGTTGCATGTTGCCCTCCAATAACAAAAACAATATAGTCCTTAGGAAAAATACTAATCTCCACTTTATCAGTAGCAGAAAGAAAAAAATCTAAGCCGTCATTGTCATTTTTAATTCCCAAATGCTTAATCGTTTCAAGATACCTATCCACAATATGAACCTTTGGCATACTATCCAAATTAAAGGTGGTTAGCATGAACTTCTCCATATTCAGTTTATTGAAACTTTTTGCAGGAACACCTAATCTTAATTTCAAAATTTGCGTTCGTAAATTACTATGCAAGTCAATTACATAATCATATTTTTCTTGTTTTAAATCAGCAATTACTTCATTAATTGAATTTTCAATTTGATAGACAGAATCAACATAAGGATTATTCTTAAGCAAAGAAACATAACTAGATTTAGTAAGATAATGCACTTGTGCATTCAGTTGTTTTTTCAGCATCCGAACCACTGGAGTGGTAAGCACAATATCGCCAATTGACGAGAATCGGACAACTAATATTTTAAGTGTTTCTTGCACAGGGTAAAACTAAGAAATTTATCCTAGTTTTGCAGCCATGCAATTTATTGATACCCATAGCCATTTATATAGTAGCCAGTTTGATGAAGACCGAACTAATGCCGTTAATGAAGCAATTGCTGCTGGCGTTTCTACTATTCTATTACCAAATATCTCCAGTGAATACACAAAAGGAATGCTTGAACTTTGTTCTGAATTCCCTAATAATTGCTTTCCAATGATGGGTTTACACCCTTGTGATGTAAAAGAAGAAAACATAAAGGAAGAGTTAGCTCATGTAGAAGAGGAATTAGTAAAAGGAATTTATATTTCAGTAGGTGAAATTGGCCTAGATTTATATTGGGACAAAACAAAACTTGAAATACAAAAAGAAGCATTTATTCACCAAATTAAATTGGCTAAAAAATACAAATTACCGATTGCCATTCATGTGCGTGATTCTTTTGCTGAAGCAATTGAAATTATTGAAAAACTTAATGACAAAAATTTAAGAGGTGTTTTTCATTGTTTTACAGGAAGTGTTGATGACGCCCAAAGAGTCATCAATTTAGGTGGTTTTTATTTAGGAATCGGGGGAGTACTTACTTTTAAAAACTCTGGATTGGACAAAACCATTGCAGAAGTTGACCTCCAACATTTGATTTTAGAAACGGATGCGCCTTATCTTGCCCCTACTCCTTTCAGGGGCAAAAGGAATGAAAGTAAATATATTGTAAATATTGCTGAAAGATTAGCAAAAGTACATCAAATCAACATTGAAAAGGTGGCAAAAATCACAACTGAAAATGCAAAAAAATTATTCGGATTATGATGAATAAAAAAATACTACTTATTTACACAGGAGGGACTATCGGGATGGTAAAGGACAAGGTAAAAAATACTTTAGTTCCTTTTAATTTTGATGGGTTACTTAAAGCAATTCCTGAACTAAAAAGTGAGGATGTTGATTTAGACAATATCAGTATTTCCAATCCAATTGATTCCAGTAATATGAATGCTGAAATATGGATTGAAATTGCTACCCTTATTGAGAAAAACTACAGCAATTATGATGGATTTGTAATTCTACATGGTTCGGACACAATGGCCTATACAGCATCTGCATTGAGCTTTATGCTAGAAGGATTGAACAAGGCTGTTATCTTTACAGGATCACAAATTCCTATTGGGGTAAGAAGAAGTGATGCTAAGGAAAACCTAATTACAGCTGTTGAAATTGCAACAAGCGGAAAAGTGCATGAAGTCTGTATTTATTTTGAAGATCAACTATACAAAGGAAACAGAACAATAAAAATAAATACCGAACATTTTGAAGCTTTTGAATCTCCCAACTACCCGATATTAGCAGAAGCAGGAGTAAAAATAAAGTACAAAAGAACATTACAAAAAAAGGACAAATACAAGCTT
>Ga0206677_10001571_pt1 | contig 20987 bp, 18 predicted proteins | sample M130m12015metaG_FD_155475 | JGI IMG/M metagenome (GOLD analysis project Ga0206677, IMG submission 155475) | Ammonia-oxidizing marine archaeal communities from Monterey Bay, California, United States - M1 30m 12015 | ecosystem: Environmental > Aquatic > Marine > Intertidal zone | place: USA...
AGCCGCAAAAAAATTTGGCCCATAATTATCACGTTAGCGTTTCGACGAACAAAAATTCCTTGCTTTATTCAGCCAGAGATCGAGACAGAAGAAGTAAACAAATTGAGCATCTGGGCAAAAAGGAACTGGTCACTTTTGCCGCGTGCTGGGTTCGCAACGAAAATGGTCACGAAGACAACCTTTAAAATTCTTAAGCAAAAACTTTTTGAGGCATCCAAATGGATCATTTGTAGCGCTTATTATTCTGCAGCCTCTGGCGGGCTGGATATCTTGGTACCGGATGAAAATGCACCTATAATCCCCGAAAAACTTGAGCTGATATAATACTGCGCCATGAAGACTGCAGGCACAGTCAGAACAATGATGACGGTACCGAACAACACCCCGTACCCAATAGACACCGCTAACGGGATCAAGAACTGAGCCTGTAATGAGGTTTCCATTATCAACGGATATACCCCTAAAAACGTAGTCAAAGATGTTAAGAGGATAGGGCGAAACCGCTGTTTTGTTCCTTCTACAACCGCATTACGCACATCCATTCCCTCAGAGATATGTTCGTTATAAACATCAACCATCACAAGCGAATTATTGATAACAACACCCGCCAAACCAATGATCCCAAAGATCGACAAAATAGTTAGTGGAATACCCATGATATAATGGCCTGATACAGCTCCGATCAAACCCAATGGGATAGCGATCATAACAACAACAGGCTGTACATAGGAACGGAATACCAACGCTAACAGAGCATAGATGATAAACAGAGCTACACCAAGGGCTTGACCAAGTGCAGCCTGTGCGTCCCCTTGTTGACGTTGTTCACCACCAAGGTTGATCAATAGATCGCTGTATTTCTCCTGCAATGGCTTAATTAATTTTGCTTCAATTACCTCATTCACTTCTGAACTAGTCGATACGTTGATATCCAAATCAGATATCAACGTGGTCACCTGTCGTCCGTTACGGCGTAGGATTTGAGTTGGTGACAACCCTTCTTCGATGTAGGCCACGACGCTCAAAGGAATTTGATCACCAGAGGGCGTAGCTATCCAAGTCGAAAGAAGGTCTGACAAGCTGTCGCGTTGATGTGCAGGATAACGTACCATGACGGCCACGTTATCGGCCCCACGTTGCACGCTGGTCGCCTCGATTCCAAAGAAACCAGCACGGGTTTGGTTGGCCAAATCAGACAGAGTGACACCGTACAGTCGTGCCTCTTCACGCAAAGCTAATCGATATTCAATGCGCCCTGCAGAATTATCATCTTGGATTGCAAATACGCCCGGAATATCGCGTAGACCTGCTCGTAATTCAGTCACAACAGGAGTGATGTCTTGTCCTTCGGGCAAAGACATTTCGATTGAAATTGGATCACCTGCCCCTATCAATTCCGCAGAAACATTAAGTTTGTTAACCGACGCAACGTCGCCGATCTTTTTACGCCAGGCCGCTTCGAACTTTTTGGCATCCCAATCACGTTTAGTTGGGTCCGTAAGCTGAACAACAACATTGGCCAACGTCGCCCCACCCGCAGCAGATCCGCCTTCAGGGCCGCCAGCAGATACGCCTTGACCGACAACCACGTTTACACCGACAATTACCTTAGGCGCATTGTTCGGTAATCCAGCCTGGATATCATCCCCTGCCCTAACAGCCGAAGCACGAACATGTTCCGCAACCTCTTGGGTCATTTGGAAAGTTGTGCCATCGTTCATCTCAATGCTTGCAGTTACAAAATCACCATCGATGGACGGAAAAAAGTTAAATTTGACGTAGCCAAACGACAGCAACCCAACGGTCATGATCATCATCGCAATAGAGAACGCAATAGGAATCAGAATAGCAAACCCCTTTGTCGTAAAGCGCAATACAGCATCCAGCGGCACGCGAATAAACCATTGCAATACTGCATCAACAGCTCCACGAATTAGACTCAAAAGACGGAAAACTAAGTTAGGTTTGTGGTCTAGGGACACGTCCAAACGCGATAGATTACGCGGTAAAATTAATAAGGCCTGTAGCAATGACAAGCTGAGGACTACGATTACTACAACTGGAATATCCGTAAGAAATTTACCCAAAGTGCCAGGCAATTGGGTCAACGGCCAAAAAGCGACGATGGTGGTTAGAGCAGAAAAGATAACTGGGATCGCAATGCGTTGAGTGCCTTTGATAGCAGCCTGCATTGGCAAATGTCCATCTTCACCGTTCTTGTAAATGTTTTCACTAACAACGATAGCATTGTCGACCACTATACCAATCGCAAGGATAAAGCCAAAGAGCGATATCATGTTTAGCGACATCCCGAGACTACCCATAATGATAAATGCCCCCGCGAACGACACGCCAATACCCATCGCAGACCAAAACGCGAGACGTATATCAAGAAACAGCGCAAGACACAGAACAACAAGCGCTAGACCGATCGCAGCGTTGTTCACCAACAGATCGATACGGTCCTGAAGGTCTTTGGAGTCATCCTGCCAAATCGTCGCGTTGATCCCGTCCTCCAGCGAGGGGCGGTAAGTCGCCGCCAAATACGCGCGGGCATCTTCAACAATGGCTAGAACCTGCTCATCACCGACACGAAAAACGTTTACAGAAACGGAACGGTCACCGTTGAAATTGGCGGCTAAATCCGCATCCTCGAAGCCATCCACGACTTTTGCGATGTCACGTAAATAGACGCGGCCGCCTTTGTCGTCAGTCCTCACGATGATGTTCTCGAAATCACTCTGAGTATAGTTGCGTCCTGTCGTGCGGATCGGGATTGCGACGGTATCAGTATTGATTGCCCCGCCCGGCAACTCCAGTGAATTTTGTCCGATTACACTGGCGACCTCAGCCATAGAAATGCCATAGGCGCGTAGGTTGTCACGTTCAACCTCGATTGAGATTTCGTATGCACGGACATTACCAACTTCGACAAATGAGATACTACCAAGAGCTACCAACTCGTCCTTGAGGCGCTCAGCCTCTTCTTTGAGCACCTGTTCGGATGCATCGCCGTGAATGGCAATTTCAAGCACGCGCGAGCTGTTGCTGGCTTGAATAACAACTGGATCATTCGCATCTTCAGGTAAGACTGTGATCCGGTCGATCTCCGTTTTGATTTCCTCCAGTTTTTCTTTGATGTCTTCACCACGTAAGAACGACACCGTGACACCGCCACGCCCTTCGCTGATGGAAGCAGTAATGCTGTCGATCCCGTCGATGCTAGAAAGCTGGTCCTCAATGGGTCGAACAATACTGTCTTGGATTTCAAGCGGTGATGATCCCGGATAGCTGACCGAAACGCTAACAGTATCTAGCGTGAACTCTGGAAATGTCTTTTGTGGCAGCTGAAATGCAGTCAGCATGCCAACCACCACGACAAAAACCATTGTCAGGTTGGCTGCAACGGGATGTTCGGCCATCCATTTAATGACATTGTTCATTGCTTGTCATCCGATACGTTTGCTGCCACATCGCGTAATTTCATGCCTTCTTGAGGGGTTGAAAGAGCCGTGGTGATTAGGCGCGCACCCTGAGGGATAAATGCTGAAGTCACGTATGAGGTTTCATTATCCACATGCACTAAGCTAGCAGGTACGATTTTCAACGTGCCCTCGTTAGCCTCTGATGCGGTAAGCAGCCACAATTCTTTACCACCACGCAATGCGGTTGAAGGAACCGCGTAGGTAGAAGCGGGCCGAGGCCCTTCGATCACGACGTTGGCAAATGAGTTTATAAGTGCAGGCGGCGCTCCAGAGGCCAAAATATTAGTCCCTGTGGCACGCGCCCCCGCAATGTCAATTAGTTCCAATGTTACAGTGAGCGTCCGAGTTCTTTGATCCAAAGTTGGCGCAACTCGTGTTACCTTTGCATCCCATTCAAAAGCCTGGCCTGCAAACCTCACTGTGGCAGTTGCGCGGGGAGAAGCGTCCTCAAACAATCCAGGGATTAAAGCAGCGTCAGCTTCGCGAACAGGCACGTCGATTTCCATGCGGTCTTCTGTAAAGATTTCAGCTATCGCCTGACCCCCATTTACAACTGACCCAATGTCCAAATTTTTGGACAATACTGCACCATCAAAAGGTGCCGATACAACTTTACGCCCGAGGCTCACCTCGGCTACATTTTGCGCCGCGATCAAACTGCTTAGGCTAGCAGATAGTTCTTGCTGGGTGCTGCGTACCTGATCTAGGGATGCCTGACTGGCCGACCCGCTGCTGCGTAGTTTTTCAGTGCGTTCTAGCAAAATTTGGTTGAGATCCAAGCGGGCGCGTGTGCCGTCAATGTTCGCTTGAGTTTGGGTAAGGGTCGCGCGTTCAGCACTGTCATCCAAACGAACCAAAATTTCACCCTGTTTAAACGCACCTCTGTCTGTAATGGCTGGATGCAATTCAATCACTTGGCCGCTAACTTGGCTGGCTAAATTTGCAAGCCTGTGGGGTTTCATGAATCCTTCGCCCCGGATTGGAATCGGTGATTCGATAGAAAGTATTGAGGCAGTCTCCACCAAGGTTGTGGGGCGCTCAACCACAGCTGGTGCTACGATTTCGCGGTTTTCACCAAGATAACGAAATCCAGCAATCCCACCAAAAATTACACCAACAGCCACTGCAACCCAAAACAACTCACGTAAGCCAACGCCCAAGTACCCAATAATCTTCTTCATTACGTTCCTCTAAAATCTGTCAGTGCCATGCAAATTCCAATAAGCATCTGAAAACAAATGCTCAACGGGTTAAAGCAGCTCTTAGTAGGTTATTACGAGTGGCAACTCTGTCTGGATCATTGGAAATAAAATGACCGCGAATAACGCCAGTTCACTGGCGTTTTTCACGACATTATTGATATCGTGGTACGGGCGGGGGGACTTGAACCCCCACGGCCTAAGGCCCACAGATTTTAAGTCTGCTATGTCTACCATTCCATCACGCCCGCACAGACACGATACCTTGTCTTTATTCAAAGCTTGCGCCAGTCTCAACCCTATATATCATCACCTTGGGCTCCAAGTGGCGCACCCTTTGCAACCAAAGCGCGCTCTGACAACCATGGGTTGTTTTTTAATGCCTCTAACATCTGTATTCTGGCCTCTGCCAAGCGGCCCATTTGCATGAGTGTGAGTGCGCGACCTGACTGTGCGGCCACATGATTTGGTAACAGCGCCAAAGCAGCATCCAAATTAAGCAATGCGCCACCGTATTCACCACGCAAGAATTGAACATAAGCGCGTTGGTTAAACCCCTCCGCATAATTTGGGCAATATTCGACAAGTCTATCAAAATCTGCGTAGGCCCCTGCAAAGTCATAACCATCTCGCCGCTTGAGACCACGATCCAGAACTGCCTGAGCTTGAGTGTTGGGCGCTCGCAACCACACCTGCCACATGCCTTTGGCCGCATCTTTTGCTTCCGCAGCCGATGACGCACCCTGAGCAGCAGCAATCAAGGCTCCCAATTCAGCAGAAGAATCTTTGGTGTCCGGGCAGTCTTCAGCCCATACAGGAGCCGTCATAAAAACAAAAGCAATCGAAATACGCATGATTAGAAGGTGGCTCATATCTCCTACGGATCAAGAAATTTTTTGGTAAATAGTTTTATGGGCCTTCTGCCAGTACAGTCTCTTTCACCGCTTCCATGGCGACATAGGTCGAGGTTGAGGCAAGGTGGGGTAAAGTTGAAATATTCTCTCCCAAGAACGTTCGATAGCTCGCCAAACTCGAAGTGCGTACTTTCAACAGGTAGTCAAAATTGCCAGCAATCTTACGGTGGCATACTCTGGTGGGGCGATGCAAAAACAACCGCAACCATTGATACTGCATTGGCAAAACGTACTGGCGCAATTTTGCCATTGATTACAGGCCAACCCGACGAAGCGCATGCGTTAGAAGAACGTCATATCTGTATCGATACTACCGCCTCTGGCGGCAATGCCGCATTGCTCGGCGAAGTCAGCTGAGGCCTTGACGACATCCCACCAAAGCCTAAACTTAGCGGGATGTTACCTATTCGCGATCATAACCCATCGGGGCGCTGGCCTTTTATAACATATGCTCTCATGGCTGCGAATATTGGAATATTCCTCTGCTATGCAGGGGCGTTTTCTGACATCCCAAGAATTAATCATATTTACCTTACTTGGGGGATGATCCCACAACGGATCAGCGCAGGCGATGGTTACTATACACTGTTCTCGTCAATGTTCTTACATGGCAGTTGGATGCATCTTGCAGGGAACATGCTGTTCCTCTGGATCTTTGGCGACAATATAGAAGACGAAATGGGCCACCTTCCCTACCTTGGGTTCTACTTGCTCGCAGGGATCGCTGCAGGCCTCATCCACTACATATCTTCACCTTACTCCGGCGTGCCAACTGTTGGCGCATCTGGGGCAATCGCAGGTCTCATGGGGGGCTACCTCCTGCTTTACCCCAAAGCCAAAGTCGATATCCTGCTAATTCTTATCGTCTTCTTCCGCATCTTCCCAATCCCGGCATGGATTGTTCTAATGATTTGGTTCACGATGCAATTCATTGGGGGTATTGGCTCAAATCCGGAAACAGGAGGGGTCGCATACTGGGCGCATGCCGGAGGCTTCATCGCGGGTCTCATCTGCGCTATCCCAACATGGATCAAATGCGGCGGCACTAAATTTTGGCGCAGCAACAACTATCACCCACCCCACCCAGAAACGGCTTATTCAGACAGCCGTATCCCTCGCGTAAAACGCTAACGACAGCATAAAACCAGCTTCATTTCACCAAACAAATACTGGGAAGACCCGCTTATCCCGGTTGGGCAAGAGCCCCAAAACCAAAAAGGCCCCGCAAAACGCGAGACCCCTGTAAACCTTAATATCAAGTTACTTTTAGCGAACGATCTTCACCAACTGCTCAAACAGTGGCTCGTTGGCACAAATAATCTCACCGTCTTCCACAATGTTACCGTTGGGGCTCAGAGGCTCAACCAAACCACCCGCTTCACGAACAATCAACGAACCGGCAGCGATATCCCATGATTGCAACCTACGCTCCCAGTACCCGTCATAGCGACCAGCAGCGACATAGGCCAGGTCAAGTGATGCAGCACCCCAACGACGAACGCCCGCAACGACAGGCATCAAGCGCGCCAATTCACGCAAGGTCACCGGTAGGTCGGAGCGACCAGCGAATGGCAAACCTGTTGAGAAGATGGAATCAATCATTCGATGACGGCCAGACACGCGCATGCGTGTATCATTCATCCAAGCGCCGGCACCTTTCTCAGCAACGAACATCTCGTCTTTTGCCGGATCAAATACAACGCCCGCAACGATTTGGCCTTTGTGCTCTAGCGCAATAGAAACAGCCCAATGCGGAAGCCCGTGTAAAAAATTCGTTGTGCCATCAAGAGGATCAACAATCCAACGACGCGTCGGATCGGCTCCTTCTTCAGCGCCACCTTCTTCGGCCAACCAGCCGTAAGTCGGGCGCGCGCCCATCAATTCCTCTTTAATCACCTTCTCCGCAGCAATATCAGCTTTAGTAACAAAATCACCTGCACCTTTAGACGAAACCTGTAGGTTTTCAACTTCGCGGAAGTCTTTGACCAAGGAACGGCCAGCCTTACGGGCAGCTTTGATCATGATATTAAGGTTTGCGCTGCCGATCATGGCGGATACTCCAATGAGGATTGAGCCCGCGCTATACGCCCTACATTGACACTTGCCAAGAGGGAAGCGCGGTGAACTCCACCTGAAAAAGTCTTCGTTGGTACCTCCGTAAGTCTACCGCAACACTGGGTGAAAGGAATTTGACAGTTAATCTGCCTTTACATTGCCGGTGTTGTCGCATCGTATCACGGTCATGATTGCATCAATACCCCTTATTCTCTTCATTTTTTTCGGGCTATTTTCGCCTGGGCCAAACGTCGTAATGTTAACGGCATCTGGCGCGCGTTTTGGGTTTCGCGCGACACTGCCACATCTGCTAGGCGTTCCCATTGGAACAGGGCTATTAGGTGCTATAAGCGGGCTGGGTTTGGCTACTATTCTACTCGCAGCACCAGCCTTGAAATTCACATTTCAAATCATCGCTGCACTTTGGATCTTATGGCTGGCTTTTCGCACAGCCCAAGCTGGCCAATCCAGCAAATCAGAAGATCGTGGGCGGCCGTTTCGATTTCACGAAGCGATCTTATTTCAAGCAGTCAATCCAAAGGTCTGGGCTATAGCTCTTGCTGCGTCAGCTGGCTTTGGTATAGGCCTTTCGACAGCGCATGAAGCTCTCAGATTATTCATAGCATTCAGCAGCATTAATTTAGCCGTTTGTCTGTTTTGGACCAGCATTGGGCATATGCTGTCTTCGCACCTCAACGATCCAAAAATTTGGCGCTTGTTCATGACGACTATGGCCGTTCTCATGGCCGCCACTATAGCCATGATATTCGTCTAAGCTTCTTGCAGTTTACGCGCCTCCAAGCGGGCCAATTCGATCAATCGCTGCATATACGGCTTATCGCGCTCTTCACTTCGAATAGCTGCATACAAACGGCGGGTTAGCCCGCTTTTTGTCAAGGGGCGCGTCACATAGTCAGAACTGTATTTGACTTCGCGCACGACCCAATCCGGCAGCACCGAAACACCACGATTTGAAGCAACCAATAGTAAAATCACTGCCGTAAGTTCGGCTTGACGTACAGTTGCAGGCTCTACCTTGGCTGGGATCAAAAGTTGGCTAAAAATATCAAGTCGAGAGCGTTCTACAGGGTAGGTTATAAGTGTCTCGCCCCGGAAGTCGGCAGCTTCAATATATTCTTTTTGAGCAAGTGGGTGATCTTTGGATGCAACGAAAACGGGCGCGTAATCAAACAATTCAATAAACTCGACCCCTGCAATTTTTTCTGGGTCAGACGAAACAACCAGATCGACTTCCTCTTTAATCAAAGCCGGCAAGGCATCAAAGGCAAGGCCTGGGCGAATATCGACATCGACATCTGCCCAATCATAACGAAAATGTTCCAACACTGGAAACAGCCATTCAAAACAAGCATGGCATTCAATTGCGATATGCATGCGTCCAGAATGACCATCTCTAAGGCCTGAAAATTCAGCAACAGTAGCTTCAAGTTGCGGCAACACTTGTTCTGCCAATCGCAGCAGGCGTTTTCCAGCAGCCGACAGTTTTAACGGTTTTGAGCGGCGCACAAATAGTTCGACACCTGCCTGATCCTCAAGTCCCTTCACCTGATGGCTTAGTGCACTTTGGGTCGTGTTCAACAGATCCGCTGCTTTTGCTAGACCACCAGCTTCATGGATTGCTTTGATTGTGCGCAGGTGGCGAAATTCGATATGCATGCGAAGCTCATAATAATCTTGAATGATATGAATTTGTCTCATGTTTCGTTTTCTGCGACAAGGGTAAAAAAGGAGAAGCCAGTGCCTGTACCATCCGTTTCGTTTGAAGTGTTCCCCCCCAAATCTATCGATGCCTCCTTCCGGTTATGGGACACAGCTCAGGTTTTGGCTTCTCTTGGCCCACGTTTCTTTTCAGTGACTTATGGTGCCGGCGGTTCGGATCAACATTTGACCCATGATGCTGCTGCAGCCCTGCACCGCACTTCAGGCCATCGCGTTGCGGCCCACCTGACTTGCGTGGGTGCGTCAAAAGACGACGTTATGGATACGGCCAATAAATTTGCGGATGCTGGTATTACGGATATCGTCGCATTGCGCGGTGATCCATCCAAAGGCGACACCCATTTTAGACCACACACCGATGGTTTTAAAGACAGCTGTGCGTTGATCACAGACCTTGCAAAGACCAGCCGTTTCAACATCCGCGTTGGGGCCTACCCCGATGTTCACCCAGACGCCGCGTCTTCCAGACAAAACATTGATTGGCTGAAGGCCAAGATAGACGCCGGTGCGTGCGAAGCATTGACCCAGTTCTTCTTTGAGGCTGAAGGGTTCCTTCGTTTTCGTGATGCCTGCGCCGATGCCGGGATTGACGCTCCAATCACGCCTGGCATTTTACCAATTTCGAATTGGAACAGTGCGCGCAAGTTTGCTCAAAAATGTGGTGCCTATATCCCTGATGAGTTGGCCCAGACCTTTGACAGAGCAACACGCGATGGTCGGTTGGATCTCTTGTCTGTCGCGCAATGCACAGAGTTGTGTGATGATCTCCTCACTGAAGGCGTGACCGACTTGCACTTTTATACCCTTAACCGTCCCGATCTAACACGCGATGTGTGCCATGCTTTGGGGGTCACACAGTCCCAAAACATTCGCAACGTGGCGTAACTCTTGCTGTGCTCCTGACTGGTTTTTAGCTTTAAGATAGCGAAACACCCGATGGAGACACCAATGGTTACACGCGCGCAAACCCCCGCTGATCTACTCAAATTGGATGAAATCTTGGCCATTTCCGGCCTTGAGTTCATGCAAGGCATTTTGGACGGTGCACACCCTGGACCACCAATTGGTGAAACAATGGGGTATAACTTGTTCGAAGTATCGGCCGGCCGCGTTGTGTTTCGCGGTGTGCCAAAGTTCAACGTGACCAACCCAATGGGTACCGTTCACGGAGGTTGGTATGGAACATTGCTTGATAGCGCTATGGCTTGCGCAGTCATGACGCGGGTGCCGCGCGGCTCTGTCTACACCACTTTAGAATATAAAATTAACATCACTCGCCCTATCCCGTTGGGCATGGCGATCGATTGTATCGGCACCGTTAATCATGCGGGGCGCTCAACGGGTGTCGCCTCCGGTGAAATTCGTGGGGTTGAGGATGGTAAACTATATGCCACAGGTTCAACGACATGCATCATCATGGCGATCGACAAACCCTAACATCCTAGCTTTGAAAGCCATCTGTACCACAGTGCGGGTTCTTCAGCTGGGGCTTGCGCAACGCTCGGGTGAATTGCCTCAGATGGGTCTGCACCAATGATGCGAGCCTTGCGATTGATAAAGATGCGGCTGTAACCAGCCCAAGTGCCGCGCGCTGGGGCTTTGGGATCCTGAACAAAGCGGTCTTGCCAGCCTGCTGGCAAAGGCAGCCCATGTTGCTCTGCTTTCTCCAACATCCAAACCAGTGGAATATTTGAAAGTGGGCGCACCTGCGGCATGCCACCAAGCTCGCCACCAACGTCTCCATGCGCACCACGGAACCACATTTGTTCCATATGACCAGTCCAACTATCGTTCGTTGACCACAATACAGGACTGTACACCACACGTGTCTCGTCATGGGCCAAGGCATGATATCCATTTTGAACCGACGGTCCCAAGGCATGGCTGTGAAACGCATGCTTAGCAATACTGAAGCGCCATAGAACAGGCGCGTTCAAACCCAGTGACTTTACGGTATCCCAGACGCCAATCATTTCAATTTTAACTTCTGAGTGGCAGTACGCCTTACTAAACCGCTGAGCAGAGGCGCTTTGCGGGGCACGGCGATAGTGTCGGTATGTATCGCGAATTCGACGTTGGGTCGCTTGGCTGCTGCGCAATAACCCCACCATGTCGATCACACCTGCTAATGATCGAACGGCATAAGCACCACGTGAGAAGCCCAGCAAGATAACTTTGTCGCCAGTGCGGTAACGCGAAGCCAGATAGCCATAGGCGCGGCGAATTTGGTGGTTGATGCCACTCCCCATCAGCACATCACCGGGGCGGCGCCAACTCGACCACTGCAACCCATGTTCATAAAAAACCGAAATGTCAGCATCTATTTCGGCCAGAAGTTTATAGCTAAGACCCGCGTTGGTCTCATGCCCTTGCACCAACTTGGACATGGTCCCATCCATGATGATGACATGCGTAGTTGATCCACGTTTGGCTGGCCCAACTTCAGGTGCGGCCCGTCCAAAACTGTCCACCAGCCATCGCGTGATACCTTTATTTAGTGAAGTCAGACGCATCTCGAAGCAGTTTCCACACTTTATGAGGGGTGAAAGGCATATCCGCCTGTCGGATCCGGCGATCCCACAGCGCATCTTGAACAGCGTTTGCGACAGCAGCCAAAGCACCAACCGTCCCGGCCTCACCGCACCCTTTCATGCCCATGACGTTGGCCGTAGATGGCACAGGAACCGAAGTGAAGCTAATCCGGGGCACATCATCTGCGCGGGGCATGGCATAATCCATAAAGGTTGCTGTGAGCAACTGCCCGTCTTCATCATAAACAACGTGTTCTGTAAGAGCCTGCCCAATGCCCTGAACGACGCCACCATGTACTTGGCCTTCTGCGAGCATAGGATTGATAAGGTTCCCAAAATCATCAACCACGAAATAACGATCAGTGGTTACAACCCCCGTGTCAGGATCAATCACAACTTCGCAAATATGCACACCATTTGGAAAACTACGCGCCTCTAGCTTCACGTGCTCTTCGTGCTCAAGAAGATCAATGCGCCCAGCCGCTCGAGCCATATCAGCGACCTCCAGCATGGTCGGCGTCAAGTTTGACCCCTCAGCGCGGAAACGTTCGTCGTCAAAGCTGATCTCAGCCGCGTCGACACCCATTTCATCAGACAAAAATGCGGTGAACTTTTCCGTCATAGTCGCAACAGTCACCAACGTGGCATTGTTTTGCACTGTGACGGAACGTGACCCACCTGTGCCACCCCCCTTTTCAATTAGGTCGCTGTCACCTTGGATGACGTAGATCAAATCCGCGGGAATGCCTGTTTGGTCACTCAGAAACTGTGCATAAACCGTTTCATGCCCCTGCCCGCCTGATTGCGTGCCAACCAGAATATGAACAGTACCATCTTCGTTAAATACAACCTTGGTTGTTTCATCCGGCGCACCCAAGATGCTTTCGATATAATAACAAATTCCATGGCCGCGCAGAAGTCCTTTGGCCTCGTCCGCAGAGCGACGCGTGGCAAAACCATCCGTATCAGAAACTTCGGCCGCACGGGTCAACAACAAGTTAAAGTTGCCCACATCATAAGTCTCACCAGTGGCGGCTAAATATGGGAACTGATCAGGTTTGATAAAGTTACGGCGGCGCAATTCCCACGGATCAATGCCCAACTCACGTGCGGCACGGTCCATAACACGCTCCAAAACATAGATCGCTTCGGGGCGACCTGCGCCGCGATATGCGTCGACCTGAGTGGTGTTGGTGAAATAGCCATTCACGCTTAAATACGTGTCCTGCACATCGTAAACCCCCATCAATACACGGCTAAACAATTGCGTTTGGATCGGTTGGGCAAACTGCGAATTGTAAGCGCCAAGATTGATGTCGGAATGCACACGATACGCGATGATCTTAAAGTTCTTGTCAAACGCCAACTCCGCCAATGACGTCAGATCGCGCCCTGCATTGTCAGAGAGCATCGCCTCTGTGCGCTCAGACATCCAACGTACAGGCCGCCCTAAAACCCGTGCAGCTTGGGCCACGCTGAATGGTTCCGGATACCCCATGCCTTTCATCCCAAAACCACCCCCTGTATCGGGATTGGTCACGTGAACATCATCAGGGTCCAGACCAAATGCTGTCGTCATCTGGGTCTTGTTCACCCAAACGCCCTGACCGTTGATCGCAACGTGAAGGCGGTCATCTTCCCAATAAGAATAACAACCGCGTGGTTCCATTGAGTTAACGATAATGCGATTGTCACCAACATCTAGACTGACAACATGTGCCGCTTTCTCAAAAGCTGCGTTGGTCGTAGTCTCATCGCCCATACCCCAGTCAAAAGCGACATTGTCGGGTGCGGTTTCATGTAGGGTTTCGCCACCCGCTTTAATATCCATTTTTGCTGGCAGTTCGTCATAATCCAGCACAATCAATTCAGCTGCATCACGTGCTTGGGCCAAGGTATCAGCAATCACAGCGACAATCGGCTCACCAACAAAACGCAACCGATCCTTAGCAAGTATCGTACGGCTGGTTTCTGCCCCTTGGCTGCCATCACGGTTTTTCACAAGAACCGCTGCCATTTCTAACTCCATGCCCGCGGCTTCAAGGTCCGCGCAGGTTAACACCGCATGAACACCTTCGGCCTCGCGCGCGTCTCCTACATCAAGCTCGGTAATAATCGCATGCGCAACCGGAGAGCGAAAAAAGAATGCGTTCAATGCATTGGCAGGTGCGATGTCATCCACATAGCGGCCTTGTCCGACCAAAAAACGCACATCTTCGACTCGTTTGACCGGCTGGCTTTTTCCGAACTTTTCCATGCGTCTACTCCCAAGCAAATGAACTTTCAAAAATGGACACTAGCGACGTGCGCTGACATGTCTAGCGCCAACCCCAAATTCTCAGGTGTGACGTTTAGTATCTGCAGCAGGTACTGCGTTTCGAGCACCCATATGTTAAAATAGTGCCCATTATAAAATGGCTTGTGCTGGTACGATCTGACATCCAATGTATCGCCAACAAAAGGATCATGTGCATGAGTAAAACAGTTAACTTCACCCAAATGAAAGATGGCACTGCAGAGGAATACGCGTTCCTTACGAAACATGAGACTGAGCACGCCAAAGGCACGGCTGACAAACTTCTTCAGGCACTTGTGGATTTGGACGAGGGGTTGTCAGGTTACAAGATCACACGCCTTGGCCACTCGTTGCAATCTGCCACCCGTGCATGGCGCGATGGGGCCGATATTGATTGGGTCGTATGCGCGTTACTGCATGACATCGGCGACATCTATGCACCCTACAATCACGACGAATACGCAGCCGCCATATTGCGCCCCTTTGTACGCGAACAATGCAGCTGGTGCGTCCAGGCGCATGGGGATTTCCAGATGGTATACTATGGACACCACGTTGGCGGGAACCCGAACAAGAGGGACCAATTCGCAGGTCACATCTATTTCGACGATTGTTCAATATTTTGCGAACGTTGGGATCAATCAAGCTTTGACCCTGACTACGACACCTTATCCATCGATTTTTTCGCACCAGTGGTGCGCGAGGTCTTTGCGCGCCAGGCCTATGACCCAGACGTTATTCGCACGGGTGAACGCGAGCCTCTAGTGACAAAGGCCCGCGCTTAAGTCGTTTAAAAAAACGCTTGAATACCCGTTTGGGCACGGCCCAAGATCAAAGCATGCACATCATGTGTACCCTCATAGGTATTCACGGTCTCTAGGTTCATCACGTGACGCATCACTTGGAATTCGCCACTGATGCCATTGCCACCGTGCATGTCGCGCGACATGCGCGCGATATCGAGCGCCTTACCACAGTTGTTACGCTTGATGATCGAGATCATTTCAGGGGCAGCACTCGCCTGGTCCATAAGGCGACCAACCTGCAATGCGCCCTGAAGGCCCAATGAAATCTCTGTTTGCATATCTGCCAGTTTTTTCTGGAACAATTGCGTACCAGCCAGTGGCTTGTTGAACTGTTTGCGGTCCAAACCGTACTGACGTGCCGCGTGCCAGCAGAATTCTGCAGCACCCATCGCACCCCATGCGATGCCATAACGCGCACGGTTCAAACAGCCAAACGGGCCTTTAAGTCCTTGAACGTTAGGCAACAATGCATCTTCACCAACCTCAACGCCTTCCATAACGATTTCGCCTGTAATGGATGCGCGTAAGGACAGTTTGTTACCGATCTTGGGCGCGGACAGACCCTTCATTCCTTTTTCCAGCACAAAACCACGGATCTTGCCGCCATGTTCTTCTGACTTGGCCCACACCACAAATACATCTGCGATTGGGGCGTTAGATATCCACATTTTGGAACCGCTGATGACGTAGCCACTCTCAGTTTTCTTTGCCACTGTCTTCATCCCTGCAGGGTCACTGCCCGCGTCAGGTTCAGTCAAGCCAAAACAACCAACCCATTCGCCAGATGCCAGCTTCGGAAGATACTTGCGACGTTGCTCTTCAGAACCGTAGGCATAGATCGGGTAGATCACGAGGCTGGATTGCACGGACATCATGGAGCGATAACCACTATCGATCCGCTCAACTTCGCGGGCAACTAAGCCATAGCCGACGTATGAACCGCCTAGACCGCCATATTCTTCTGGCAATGTCACACCCAACAGACCCATTTCACCCATCTCCGCAAAAATGCTTGGATCAGTGACCTCATTAGCGAAGGCATCGATAACGCGCGGGGCCAGCTTTTCAGACGCATAGGCAGCGGCGGATGCTTGGATCATCCGCTCATCTTCGCTGAGCTGATCGCTCAGGCGGAAAGCGTCGGCCCAATCAAACGACCCTAAATCCGGTTTATCCTTGGCTTTAAGACCATTTTGTTCTGCACTCATTTGACGCGCCTTTCGCATTAATTATGGCTTATCAACTGTATTGCAAATAATTCACCAAAGTTCTAATGCTTGTTGATCCTACATTACATGAGGAAAACGCATAGATGCTTGCACCCCGTCGTTTCCTACCCTCGACTTCCTCCCTGCTGGCATTCGAAGCCATTGCGCGCCTTGGAACCGCCACAGCAGCAGCAGCAGAATTGTCGTTGACCCAAAGCGCAGTAAGCCGCCAACTAAAGACCTTAGAAGATCAATTGGACGTAAGGTTGATGCAACGTGAGGGTCGATTGCTCCGACTGACACCAGCAGGTCAAGCCTTTGCCTTAAAGGCGCGTAGCATATTGGGGCAACTGACATCTGCCTCAATTGAGGCGCGGGCAAACCCCAATGGTGGCACACTGGATTTAGCAATCCTTCCAGCGTTTGGGATGCATTGGCTCGCACCGCGGTTATCGGATTTTGCCAAGGAACATCCAGAGGTTACCATTAACCTATCGACCCGCCTTGCCCCCTTTGATTTTCGCGCGAGCCGGTTTGATGCGGCGATCCATTTTGGACGAGAGGATTGGCCAAACGCGCAGCATATGAAGCTGATGCCAGAGACAGTGGTACCTGTTTGCGCCCCAGATTTGTTGGAACAACCTGTCGCAGACCCTCGCGTAATCTTAGAGCACCCATTACTGCACCTTGAGACAAGATCAAAGGGCTGGGAACGATGGTTAAGTGCCCATGGAATAAACGAGAAAATTCCATCTGGAATGATGTTTGACCAATTTTCAACCATGGCCCAAGCCGCCCTGCACGGCATGGGAGTCGCTTTGCTCCCCACCTTTGTCGCAGAACCTTATCTTAAAAGCGGTCATCTGTGCCGCGCATCGACCCATACAAGCGATAGCATTGGCACTTATTACCTGGTCTGGCCATCGGATCGGGCCAACATTGCGCCGTTAAACGCCTTTAAAAATTGGCTAAAACTTCAAATTGAATAGAGTTTTATTGTCAGATCACATTTAAGCCCCGGTACTTATCAAGATATCGCCTGATGTTGACGGATGGGTCAATAAACAGGAGTTCACAGATGCTGCGCAAAACTACATTGATGCTCTTTGCAATTAAGATAATGACACCACCAGCAAGGATTACATCAACTGTGGCGCAACACTTCTGGGTCAGGCGTCGTTATCTGTGACTGGAGAAGACGAGGCCCTGAACTAAAACGTGAATTAATATCACGACTTACCCTATGAAACTGAAGTGTATCTTCTGGAGCTGCCTGCATAAGCCTGGCGGCCCCTTTGCCTTTTTCACCTAACCATAGCGCAATTTCATCAGGCTCTAAGATCACAGGCATACGGTGGTGAATACCGGATATGGCTGTATTTGCGCCCGTTGTGACGATGGCGCAGGTTTTGATGGGTGTCTTTTCAACGTCCCACTCTTGCCAGATGGACGCGAAAGCAAGGGGTGCGCCGTCACTGCGGGAGATGTACCAAGGGTCGCGTCCACCATCCTCGGCCTTGGTCCACTCATAAAATCCGGTCGCAACCACGACACAACGACGTTCACGACAAGCAACTCTAAACGCTGGCTTTTCCGCAAGTGTTTCAGCACGGGCGTTGATCAAAAGGGGGCCATCGTTCGGCTTTTTGTACCAGCTAGGAATAAAGCCCCAACGCATGGATTGCAGTCGCCGCCCGTCACCATTTACCGAAACCGAATGGACAGCATGCGTGGGGCAGACGTTGTAATTTGGGACATCAGGCAGATCATTATCAGGCTTGGCTGCAAATAATTGCGCCATCGCATCTTGTGGCATTGTGTTGGCGATACGGCCGCACATGTGGTCCCTACTTTACTATAAAAAACGCTCAGCGCACAGTTAGGTCAACGCTGTGCTCGCGGCCTGTTTAGCACCCCAATATACAATTGAGCATTTGAAATGTGCAGTTTTATTTGCAGATATTGCACTAAAAAATTAAGATTTAAGCGAACTGTACAGTTTATGGCCTAATCGGTGAAGTGTCGCGCTATTTTGCATGCTAATCATTTTTTAACCCGTTCCTCGTTAAATCATTTGGTTAGGCCAATTAAGCTTTCCTTAATCTGAACGATTTCCGTCTAGCGAGTGGGCACGACAGCCGCCTGTACTGTCGGCCAACTGAACCCGACGAAAGCCATCTCATATCACCGCGACAAAAGGCTGAACCGCCAAAGCATTTGTCCTCTGCGTTGTCTTCAGAACCGCACTCTCTGTCGTATTTGCTGATTGGCTCAAAACGTGCGTAAAAATCGTTTTGCTTAGGATAGTCAACGAATAGTCGGCCCCTGCAGTGCCTGCGCTCAAAGCAATTGCAGCCACTGTTTGTGTTAATTCCATCATCTGGACGTCACCCTTTTGGTTGAATATCTCATCACTTTGGCTTTGGTTTATTCAAGAGCCAAAACCGCAACTAAATCATTCCGCCTGGCGTTAATCACACGCGAATATGACGTACCGATGACGCTGGTGACTTGACGCCTGTTTACCCAAAGGGCATCAGGCGCATATGTTGATATTCAAAATATTCCGCTCCGAAGAATGGGCTCACCTGCGCGCCAATGGCGAAACGCAGGGAGCACCGATCGATATCGCAGATGGTTATGTCCATTTCTCAACCGCCAAACAGGCGCAAGAAACGGCTGACAAGCATTTCGCAGGTGACGAAGACCTGTTCGTACTCGGCGTTGAAACTGAGCCGCTGGGCAATGACCTAAAGTGGGAAGTGTCACGCGGGAGTGCATTGTTTCCGCACTTATACCGCAATTTGAAACTCGCCGATGTGACATGGGCACAGCCTTTGCCACTGGTCGATGGACGCCACAAATTTCCAGCGGGATTGCTGTAAACACACCTCCCGATCCGCATTAGACGAAACGACAAAGGGCCACATTCTGATGAAACAGGTAATGGAACAGTTGGGGCTTAAGGTCTTGCTTAAAATCGATCCAGAATTGGCGCATGGTTTGGCGATCAAAGCCCTGAAGATGGGTCTAGCCACAAAACCTGGTCCGGTCACGTCCAGCCGCCTTGCCACCAAGGTTGCAGGTATGGACATGCCCAACCCTGTCGGTTTGGCAGCGGGTTTCGACAAAAACGCCGAAGTTGTCGCCCCTCTGTCCAACGCAGGCTTTGGTTTTATCGAGGTGGGCGCGGCAACGCCGATCGCGCAACAAGGCAATCCAAAACCACGGTTGTTTCGCCTAAGTGAGGATCGCGCGTCAATCAATCGTTTTGGCTTTAACAACCAAGGCTGCGAGGCAATCACTGCCCGTCTCTGCAAACGCGGTACTGGCATTCCTGTTGGTCTGAACCTTGGCGCAAACAAAACCAGTTCCAATCGGGCGGAAGACTTTGCAACTGTATTGAAACACGCAGGTCCTTGTGTGGACTTTGCAACCGTAAATGTGTCCTCACCCAACACTGAAAAACTGCGCGACTTGCAGGGACCAATGGCCCTAGCTGCGTTGCTTGATGGTGTGATGCAGGTACGCGGCGATACGCCGGTTTTCTTGAAGATCGCACCTGATTTGACCGATCAAGACCTTGCTGACATTGCCAAGGTAGCTACGGACGCAAGCGTTGAGGCTATTATCACAACCAACACCACCCTTGATCGCGCGGGCCTTCAAAGCCAACACCGTGATGAAATGGGCGGCCTGTCAGGCGCGCCGTTGTTTGATAAATCAACGCGCATACTTGCGAAACTAAGCGAGCTGACAACCATCCCATTAATCGGGGTTGGTGGCATCAGCACTGGCGAACAAGCATATGCAAAAATTCGTGCCGGTGCCTCTGCGGTACAGCTGTACACTGCGTTGGTTTATGGCGGTCTGTCTCTTGCAGCCAAAATTGCCCATGAGTTGGATGCGCTGTTGGAACGCGATGGGTTCAAGAACGTTCAGGACGCTGTGGGCACCGATAGGACACGTTGGCTTTAAGTTTTCTTATTTTTTTGGGCGGCGGCCTCAAGTGCAGGATAACGCAGGCTTAATGTGATGCCACGCACAAGGAATGACACAAGCAACGCCATCCACAATCCGTGGTTCCCCCAAAGGGGTAAAAACAGCCAGACGGCGATCCAGTAGAAGATAAAGCTAACGATCATCATGTTGCGCATATCGCGCGATTGGGTTGCCCCTATAAAAATTCCATCCATCATCCACGCAACACAGCCAATCAACGGGGTGACAACCATCCAAGGTAAATAGATGCGCGCCTCGACCTGAACCTCTGGTGATTTGGCCATAAGATCAATCAACCAAGGGCCAAAGATTGCGAATGCCAGGGCTGTGGTGACACACACAACAGCCCCCCAAAAACCTGTCATCAACGCAGAACGGCGCAGACGTGATGCATCAGCGCGCCCCATAGCCCGTGCGATCAACGTTTCAGCAGCAAAGGCAAAGCCGTCCATTGCGTAGGCCGTGATGTAAGTGAACTGTACCAGCACTTCGTTAGACGCCAGCGTGACATCCCCGAACCGCGTTCCAAGGAACACAAAAGACGAAAAGATCACCATCAACAGAGCGGATCGGATCAGGATATCAGTGTTCAGCAGCGCCATACGGATCAGTTTTGCCCGATCAAACACCTGCACCCATTTGCACCAATCAGGATGTTTGAACGCATCACGGCATAGGTAAAGCGCCAGCCCAGCGCCAATAACTTCCGCAATCACGGTCCCAATCGCCACGCCCTGCACACCCATATCCA
>Ga0206677_10001575_pt1 | contig 20943 bp, 20 predicted proteins | sample M130m12015metaG_FD_155475 | JGI IMG/M metagenome (GOLD analysis project Ga0206677, IMG submission 155475) | Ammonia-oxidizing marine archaeal communities from Monterey Bay, California, United States - M1 30m 12015 | ecosystem: Environmental > Aquatic > Marine > Intertidal zone | place: USA...
ATCAATTGCTGTCCTATAGCAAAAGAAGAAAAATTTCATTGGATGAAGCACGAAAATGGTTGAATCCTAATTTAATTGAAGACTAGATGAAAGTAACAGAACATATCGCTAAAGCCAAGGGAAAAACCCAGTTTACCTTTGAAATACTCCCACCTTTAAAAGGGCAGCATATCAATGCTTTATTTAATTCTATTGATGATTTGATGGAGTTTAAGCCTCCCTTTATAGATGTAACCTATCACCGAGAAGAACATGTGTATAAGGACAGAGAAAACGGTTTGCTGGAGCTCAGGGTAATTAAAAAACGTCCTGGAACTGTGGGGATCTGTGCCGCAATACAAAGTAAGTACAAGGTGGATGCTATTCCGCATATTTTGTGCGGTGGATTTTCTAAAGAAGATACTGAGAACTTTTTGGTGGATTTGGATTATCTCGAGATTGATAATGTAGTGGCATTACGAGGGGATTCGGTAAAATCAGAAACCTATTTTAAGCCCACTAAAGATGGCCATACTTATGCTAATGAATTGGTACAGCAGATTGCAGAGCTAAACCAAGGAAAATATTTGGATGAGGAATTGTTAAATTCTCATGCGACCCACTTTTGTATTGGAGTATCGGGCTATCCTGAAAAACATATGGAAGCACCCAGCCTTGAAAGTGATTTACACTTTTTGAAGAAAAAAATTAATGCAGGAGCCGACTATATCGTAACTCAAATGTTTTTTGATAATCAAAAGTTTTTTGACTTTGTAGCTAAAGCCAGAGCCGAGGGCATTACTGTACCAATTATTCCAGGATTGAAACCCCTTTCTACCCTAAAACAACTCAATATGATTCCCCATCGATTTCATGTAGACCTGCCCGAAGCCTTAATTAAAGAAGTCATAAAGTGTAAGGACAATAAAGCCATACGCCAAGTGGGTGTAGAGTGGTGCATACAGCAAAGTAAAGAACTCATGACTTCATCCGTCCCTTTCTTGCATTATTACTCCATGGGAAAATCCGATAATATTAAACAAATTGCGGAAGAGGTTTTTTAGGAAGTCAATTTCTTAAAGAGCTGTTCCAGACTTTCGTTTTTGAATTGAAGGCTAAGAATTTTCAATCCATTGTCATGGGCAAAATCAAAGACAGCCGGACGCATGTCTTGGGTTCCGCTAAGGTGTAATTCGTAATCAAAATCATGGGTATTGACGACTTTTTGGACATTGGGAAGTTTTTCTAAAGCGACCAATTCGATGCGATAATCGAAACTCACTTCAATAATTTGTTCTTGTTTGCTTCGCAATTCCTCTAAGGCTTGATCCAAAACAACTTCTCCTTTATTGATGATAATTACCCGATCACAAAGGGCATCCACTTCTTGTAAAATATGGGTGGAAAGTAAAACGGTTTTATCCTTTCCCAATTGGCGAATTAATTTTCGAATTTCGACGAGTTGATTGGGGTCTAAGCCCGTGGTGGGTTCGTCCAGAATGAGCAATTGCGGGTCATGTATCAAAGCCGCTGCCAACCCTACTCGTTGCCGATAGCCTTTGGAAAGTGTTTGAATTTTGTGAAGTTGGTGGTCTAAAAGCCCTGTCTTTTTTAGAATCTCTTTGTAGGGTGCATTGTCGAGTTTGTAAAGATTTGCTACATATTTTAAATATTCTACCACATACATTTCATTGTACAGCGGATTGTTTTCGGGTAAATAACCCACTTGTTTTTGGATGCGCTGCAAGTCGGCTTTTAAGTCCAAACCCTCATAAGAAATTTGTCCTTCCCATTCTTTGTAATAGCCAGTAAGAATTTTCATTAGGGAGGATTTTCCAGCGCCATTGGGGCCTAATAAACCGACCACTTCCCCTTTTTCTAATGTAATAGAAAGTCCTTTTAATGCTTTTACAGCACCGTAGCTTTTGGAAATATTTTGAAGAAGAAGCGACATTTTTTTTTGATTTAAAGATAAGGAGTTTGTTTTTTTAAGCCCTATGAGATCGTAGACTTTCTATGACCACGGTAGTCAATATAATTCCTCCTCCAATAAGACTGCTGGCTGGAGGGATTTCTTTCAGAAAGAAAAAGGCAATGAGAATTCCAAAGATGGGTTGAATGCTGTTCATGATACTTGCCGTTGATACCGTGAAATAAGTTAAACTATTTAAAAACAGAGAATGCCCTAACGCAGTAGTGACAAATCCTAAAAATAATAAATAAGGAATTTGTGCAGTAAAGGTGTCAAGCGGATACAACATCAATACAGGAAAAAGGAGTACAAGAGTGATACCCAATTGATAAAACATTAATAATGAACCTTTGATTTTTTCAATTCGTTTTTTAAGGATTAAGTTTCGAAGGGCATAGGTCAAAGCAGAAAATAAACCCATTAGGAGCCCCTTACTTTGTTCGCTTTCAAAATCAAAGGCAGGGACGAGCAGATAAATTCCAATTAAAATAAAGACCCCAAAGATCAAATGAATGGGATGAAGTTTTGTTTTAAAGAAGAGGGGTTCAAGAAAAACAGTCAGGATAGGAAAAGTAAAAAGGGACAACATTCCAATAGCTACACCACTCCATTGAAGTGCAAAAAAATAGGTCACCCAATGCAGGGTGAGTAGGCTACCACTCCAAAGAAGGGTAGTGCTGTTTTTTATAAACTCTTTTTTAATACGCTCTTTTTTCCATAAGCAATAAGCGCCCAAGACAAGAAAGGCAACAAGGGCTCTAGACCAAATAATCAAGGGGGGAGGAAGCTGAATAAAACGTCCCAAGGGTCCCGAAGTACTGATAAACAATGTTCCGAGATTGAGAAGTGTTAAATAATAATAGTGCTGGTTTTTCATCTTCGAGTTTATCGGCTTAAAATCATGTGTTAAAGTACTAAAATTTGGAAAAGGGAAATTGTTTGTATGTCCAAAAGGAGGGTGTCTGCTCTTTTTTTTGGCAGCGATTATACTGGGAGTTGCTTTAGTTCTTGTGTCATTGACTATGTTCGCTCTGATCACTTAAGCGGAATTAACATCTAACAATTTAGCAATACTCTGAGTGGGAAAGCAATAGCAAAAGGATATACTTTTCAATAATTTGGGGAAATTTCATCTTCTCTAAAGTAAAAAAAATTCCTAAAAATTTGTTTTTGACAAAAGCTATGCTACTTTTGCAAGGATTTAATGTCAATATGAATACAATCTTCTTTTATTACAACAACTTTTATTACTTCTATTCGGAAGCAGGAAGGACTTTGTAATATTTAGAATACGATATATAAAAACAAAAAAGTCCTGATTTATCGGGACTTTTTTTTTGGAACTAATGAAAGAAAACAAGAACGTAGCGATTCAAGGGATCAAAGGATCTTTCCACCACGCAGTAGCACAGAGCTACTATGGTAAGGGTCTATCATTGCTAGAATGTGAAACCTTTGATGCAAGCGTAAAAGCGCTCTTGGAGAATACCGCTGATCAGGCTGTGATGGCCATTGAAAATTCGATAGCAGGATCAATTATTCCGAATTATGCCTTGATCGATCAAAATGATTTACAGATCGTAGGAGAGTATTCGCTTAGTATCCATCATAATTTAATGGCCTTGCCTGGACAAACTTTAACTGATCTTAAGGAAGTGTATTCACATCCTATGGCCTTGTTGCAGTGTAAAGATTTTTTCAAAGCCTATCTCCATATTCGACTGGTAGAGGCAGAAGATACAGCTGATGAAGCACGTCGTATCGCTGAGAATGCCATTTCAGGAATAGCAGCAATTGCCAGTGAGCAAGCGGCTGCCTTGTATGGCTTATCGATTTTAGCCCCGTCCATCCAAACGATTAAAAATAATATAACTCGTTTTGTGATTGTACAGAAAAATGGCATTTTAGTGGATCAAAAAAATATAAATAAAGCGGCTTTAAAGTTCACTTTGGATCATCAACGCGGAAGTTTAGCTGCGGTGTTAAATGTCATGAGCGATTGCCAACTGAACCTCACAAAAATTCAATCCTTACCCGTGATCGAAACTCCAGGAAAATATGCCTTTTTCGTAGATGTAACTTTTGATGAATTTGAATTTTATGATAAAGCGAGAAAGTTGATTACGATAATGGCATCACAATTTAAAATTTTAGGCGAGTACGCCCAACATATACGATGATAGCAACTGCAAACCGTTTAGCGAGTGTTCAAGAGTACTATTTTTCACGCAAATTGCGGGAAGTAGCCCAGATGATTCAGGAAGGACATCCTGTAATTAATATGGGGATAGGCAGCCCAGATTTAGCGCCGCATCCTGAAGTGATCGATGCCTTGTCCAAAGCGATGGAACACCCCAGAGTGAATATGTATCAAAGCTATCAGGGACTTCCCGAGCTCCGTTCGGCTATTGCTAATTTTTATCAAAAGCATTACCAAGTCAATTTAGATTTCAATGCTGAGGTACTTCCCTTGATGGGTTCTAAAGAAGGCATTATGCATATTTCGATGGCTTTTTTAAATAAAGGCGATCAAGTGTTGTTTCCCAATCCAGGCTATCCGACTTATGCCGCGGTCTCTAAACTTGTAGAAGCAGAACCGCTATTGTATGACTTAATGGCTGCCAATCACTGGCAACCTGATTTTGAAGCTTTGGAAGCATTAGACACCTCTCGTGTCAAAATCATGTGGATTAATTATCCACACATGCCCACAGGTACTGAGGCGCAAGCTGAAACCTTTGATCGATTAATCACTTGGGCGAAAACCCGAAACGTATTATTGGTGAATGATAATCCATATAGTTTTGTTCTGACCCAAAAACCCCAAAGCATTTTGTCTCGACCCGGAGCCATGGAGGTTGCCATTGAGCTGAACTCTTTGAGTAAATCCTTCAATATGGCAGGTTGGCGTGTAGGGATGTTATGTGGTAAAACTGCAACGATACAAGCCGTTTTAAAAGTAAAAAGCAATATGGATTCTGGAATGTTTTTTGGAGTTCAACAAGGAGCAATTGCTGCCTTACAAGCAGAGGGTTCATGGTTTGAAAGTTTGAATGCTATATACAGAAAGCGACGAAAGTTGGTGGAAAAATTAGCCACAAAATTAGGTGCTGAATTTGATCCTGAAAGCGTAGGCTTATTTGTTTGGGCTAAATTGCCCAAAGGGGCAGGAGATGCTGAAGTATTTATCGATAAAATTTTACAAGAGCAACATATTTTTATCACTCCCGGAACTATTTTTGGTAGTCAAGGGGAAGGATATATCCGATTTTCATTGTGTGTCCCAGAAGCGACCATTAAAGACGCTATAAAACGCATTGAATCATGAAAATAGGGATCATAGGCTTGGGATTAATTGGAGGTTCTTTTGCATTAGCGGCAAGGAAATATACGGTTGGGGTAAGCCTCTATGGGCAAGATGCCAATCCAGGTCACTTAGCAACAGCCTTAGCCTTGGGTATCGTGGATCATCCCCTTGAGGGGGAGCAGTATGCTTCCATGGATGTCATTTTATTGGCAATTCCTGTAGATGCATGTCTCACGTTGGTACTTCCTCTTTTGGATAAAATTAATGACAATGCATTAGTACTTGATGTGGGTTCTACGAAAGCAGCGATTTGTAAACTTTTAGAATTGCATCCTAGACGCAATCAATTTTTAGCGACACACCCAATTGCAGGAACAGAGTTTTCCGGACCCTCAGCCGCTTTTGCGGAATTGTTTGTTCATCAAGCTCAAATCTTATGTGAAACTCATAAAACACGTCCCGATCTTTTGGAATGGGCAACGCAGTGGTTTCGTAATATGAATATGGAAATACACGAAATGGACGCCGAAGCCCATGATAAGCATATTGCATATGTTTCTCATATTTCTCACATTTCTTCGTTTATGCTTGGGAAAACAGTCATAGAAAAAGAAAAAGATGAGCGGACTATTTTTAAAATGGCGGGGAGTGGATTTGCTTCTACCGTTCGACTTGCAAAAAGTTCACCAGAGATGTGGACTCCCATTTTTATGCAGAATAAAGAAAATATATTAGAAGTTTTAAAAGAGTATATCTCTAATTTGGAAGACTTTGAACGTCTTCTTAAAGCAGAGAATTATGATCAGCTTTTTGAACAAATGAAAAACACCAATGCCATTAGAACCATTTTGGCAGGAATCAATGAAAAGAATATAACCAATCAATAATTTAAACATGGAAAATAAAAAAGAAATGCGCCAATGGCTAACCCATTTTGGTTTAGATCATCCCCTAGTAATTGGTGGACCCTGTAGTGCTGAAACCGAAGAGCAAGTATTGAAAATTGCTCATGAATTGAAAGATACGGACGTAACCGTATACCGTGCGGGTATCTGGAAACCCAGAACGCGTCCTGGAATGTTTGAAGGAGTCGGAGCAATTGGCTTAGGATGGCTGAAAAAAGTGAAGGAAGAAACGGGTTTATTGACAGCGACCGAGGTTGCAAATAAGGACCACGTAAAACTGGCCATTGACAACGATGTCGATATCCTTTGGATAGGTGCTCGTTCTACCGTAAGTCCATTTATCATGCAAGAAATTGCAGATGCTTTGGAAGGAACTGATAAAATTGTACTAGTAAAAAATCCTGTGAATCCCGACTTGGCATTATGGTTGGGAGGCGTTGAGCGTTTGTATACAGCTAACATTAAAAATTTAGGTTTAATCCACCGTGGATTTTCAACCTATGAAAAAACAAAATACCGCAACATTCCTGAATGGCAAATTGCTATTGAGGTCAAAAACCGATTTCCAGATTTACCGATGATTTGTGATCCTTCACACATTGGTGGAAAACGAGATTTAATTTTTGATATTTCTCAAGCCGCCTTAGACTTGAACTTTGACGGTTTGATGATAGAGACCCACTGCGATCCCAACAATGCTTGGAGTGATGCCGCACAACAGGTAACCCCAACGCGTTTGGTTGAAATCATGAAAGACTTGAAAGTGCGTAAGAAAACTACCGATGAAGAAACGTACCGTCATGCTTTAAATAATTTGAGAGCACAAATTGATGTGGTAGATCAAACACTTTTGGATACTCTAGGTAAGCGCATGAAAACAGCTCTTGAAATTGGAACTCTTAAAAAGGAAAATAATGTTGCGGTATTACAAAACAAACGTTGGAATGAGATTTTAGGTAAAATGATTTTAGAAGGACAAGAGCGTAATTTGTCAGAAGAATTTATTTTGCGTGTTTTTAAAGCGATTCATCAAGAATCAATTAATCAACAAGAAAAAATTATTAACTCTTAAGGAGTGATATTCTAAAAACTTAAGTATGGATTTACTTCAATTGATGCGTAAAGCGCGAACTGTGCTGGAACCCCAGTGGTTTATAGCAATTGGAGTGTGTTTGGTTTATGGTTTGGCAGTAGCCCTTCCTGCGGAATTGAATGGTTTCGGGGAAATGGTCAGTTTTTTATTGGCGGGTCCTTTGCAATTAGGATTGGGTTTTTTCTTTTTGAATTTAGTTCGTGGGGAAGAAACGCGTTTTGAACTCTTGTTTGAGGGCTTTAAGCCCTTAGTTACTGTTCTGCTTTGTTACGGTATTATTACGTTACTTACTCTCGTGGGTTTGGTTTTACTCATTATTCCTGGGATCGTTGTGGCTTTAGGGTTTTCCATGACCTATTATGTTATTGCTGAGGATCCCGAGATTTCTTTTCAAGCAGCCTTGGAACAAAGTTGGAAACTTACCGATGGATACAAAATGGAGTTGTTGGAACTCAACCTGCGATTTATCCCCTGGTATCTTTTGGGTTTGCTGTGTTTTCTTGTTGGGGTTTTTGCGGTCATTCCATGGCACAATACCGCCATAGCCCTGTATTATGAGGATTTGAGAGCTAGGCAAAGACATGTTTGATTCTTTAAGCGCATGAGTGAAAATTTAAATTACCGCTATTCAGAAAAAGAAGAGCGGTTAAATATCCTTTCCCATGGGGTCGGATTGGTTTTGAGTTGTTTAGCGTTTCCGTTTCTTATTTTTAAAGCCATTCAATATCAAGGTTTTTGGTCCTCCATTAGTTTGTTGATTTATGGTGTAAGTCTGATTGTATTGTATGCTGCTTCTACTTTTTATCACGCTGCCAAAGACCCCAAGCGGAGAAGAAAATTGAATATTCTTGATCATGCCGCAATTTATGTATTAATTGCAGGTACCTATACCCCGTTTACCATGATCATTCTGGAGGGCACCTTGGGTTGGTGTGTTTTTGGATTTACTTGGATGTTTGCGATGTTGGGAATTATCTTGAAATTATTTTACACGGGAAGATTTGACAAACTGTCTACTCTGATGTACGTTTTAATGGGCTGGCAAATTATTTTTGTTCTGAATCCATTGATTGAAAAATTTCCTGTCCAAGGCGTGCAACTTCTTTTTTTAGGAGGTGTTTTTTATACGGTGGGTTCACTGCTCTATTCCTTGAAAAAAATCAAATATAACCACGCTATTTTTCATGTATTTGTGCTAATAGGCAGTTGGTGTCACTTTTTGAGTGTGTATTTATTTGTTTAAATAAGGCTCATGATATTTACATTATTGGAATCAATATTACTCACCTATGTAGGGGTTTAATTTATTCTTGTAAACTTGATTTTTCATGACAGTAGTATGATTTGGATAATTTGAAGGTATAAAAAAACCACTTAATAGTTGTTTTTTATTTTTGAAACAAAGGGAAATTTATTTTTTATTTCTGTTTCTATTACGTTTGTTGCTGTTCTTGTTACTGGGTCGATTGCGGTTATTGTATCTCCCTTGAGGTTTTTTATTGAGGGATCCGTCCACCACATCGGCGCCTTCCATAAAAGGATGTTCACCCATACGGGGAACTTGTTGTTTGATGAGTTTCTCAATATCTTTCAAGAAAGGACGCTCGTCGCCCATACAAAAAGAAAGAGCAATTCCACTTGCACTGGCTCGGCCAGTTCGTCCAATACGGTGTACATAGGTTTCGGAGACATTAGGAAGGTCAAAGTTAATGACCAATGCCAAGTCGTCCACGTCAATTCCTCTTGCGGCAATATCGGTAGCAATCAATACTTTCAATATACCTTCTTTAAATTCACCTAAGGCCTTCTGACGTTGTGCTTGAGACTTATTTCCATGAATAGCAGCAGATTTTATCTGTGCTTTATCTAGGGTTTTGACAATTTTATTGGCTCCGTGTTTGGTCCGCGAAAAAACCAAAACAGAGTCATCGGGACGTTGTTCCAACAAGTGGATCAAAAGTTTGGGTTTATTGTTTTTGCTAACAAAATAAACTCCTTGTTCTACTTTTTCTGCGGTGGCTTGTTGCGGTTTTATGGTGACACGTTCAAAATCACCCAACATTTTCTGAGATAGCTCAACAATGGTTTTAGGCATGGTTGCAGAGAAAAATAGGGATTGTCTGTTGGGAGGCAATTTGGCGATGATTTTTTTCACATCGTGAATAAAGCCCATGTCCAACATTTGGTCGGCCTCATCCAAAACGACATATTTTAAATCTCGAAAAGTTATATATCCTTGATTCATTAAATCCAATAAACGTCCTGGGGTAGCCACCAAGATATCTACTCCTTGCTGCAAGCTTGCTACTTGTTTGGATTGTTTCACTCCTCCAAAAATCACTGTATTTCTAATGGATGTGAATTGGCTATAGGCGGTAAAGTTTTCTGCAATTTGAATAGCAAGTTCCCGAGTAGGAGTCACCACTAAAGCTTTAATTTTTCTTTTTCCTTGCCCAGAACTTTTGTCTTTTAGAAGGTGGTTTAAAATTGGAATTCCAAAAGCAGCTGTTTTTCCAGTTCCTGTTTGAGCTACTCCCAAAAGGTCATGCCCTTTTAATAAAATTGGAATGGCTTGTTCTTGGATGGGAGTGGGCCGACTATAGCCTTGTTTTTCAAGGGCTTTTAGAATTGGAGCTTCGAGTTTTAAATCTTTAAAGGTCATAAATAATATTACGGCGCTAAAGTACGCTTATATTTTGGTTGGGGTTTTGTGTATTGAAGAATAAAAAAACCGCTGTGAAGCGGTTTTAAGTTTTAATGGAAATGAATCGTTTAAGCCAGTGCTTTAGCAATTCGTGTAACCGCTTCTTGAATATTTTCTACCGAGGCAGCATAAGAGATACGTATACAGGCATCGTTTCCAAAGGCTTGACCGGTTACGGTAGCTACATGCGCTTTTTCTAGTAAAAACATTGAAAAATCAGAAGCATTATTGATTGTTTTTCCTTGGATGGTTTTTCCAAAATAGTGGGAAACATCAGGGAAAACATAAAAGGCACCCTGTGGTTGATTCATTCTGAAACCAGGGATTTCGCTTAGCAATTCAATGATCATTACACGTCGTTTTGCAAACTCATCAATCATGTATTGAATGTTGCTTACGGGAGCTTCCAGTGCAGCAATGGTAGCACGTTGGGCAATACAATTTGCTCCGGAAGTTATTTGTCCTTGCATCTTGTTACAGGCTTTGGCAATCCATCCGGGCGCACCGATGTAACCGATTCTCCATCCTGTCATTGCGAAAGCTTTTGCAACACCATTTACGGTGATTGTTCGATCGTATAATTCTGGGATAGCAGCGATACTAAAATGGGTTGTGCCATAGTTGATATGCTCATAAATCTCATCTGAAAGAATATAGATGTCTGGATGTTTTTCCAATACTTTTCCCAAAGCACGATATTCTGCTTCGGTATATATAGTTCCGCTGGGGTTATTAGGCGAATTAAACATGACTAATTTAGTCTTGGGAGTGATCGCCGCTTCCAGTTGTTCAGGAGTGATTTTGAAATCCGTTTCTATAGTTGAAGGAATGACGATAGACTTCGCTTCTGCTAGGGTTGCAATTGCTGAGTAGCTCACCCAATAGGGTGCAGGAAGTAAAACTTCATCTCCTGGATCTAGCAAAACCATACACAGGTTAGCAATGGACTGTTTGGCTCCAGTTGAAACTACTACCTGCGAGGGTTTGTAATTTAAACCATTATCACGTTTGAATTTTTTACAAATCGCCTCTTTTAAATCAGCATAACCGTCTACAGGGGAATAGGAATTCCAATTTTCATTTACCGCGTCTATAGCAGCGTCTTTAATGAATTCTGGAGTATTGAAATCAGGTTCACCCAAACTTAATCCAATGATGTCGATTCCTTGATTTTTTAACTCCCTGGCCTTTGCTGCCATGGCAAGCGTTTCTGAAACAGGCAAGCTGTTTATCCGTGCTGAAAGTTGTTCCATAAAAATATTAAGCGGGTTGTGTCCCCATTTGTTTTAAAAATCTAAAGTGCGAAAGAATGGCACTTCGTGTAGTTTTATATTCATTATATGGCAAGTTGAATTCTTGAGCCGTTTTCTTTACAATAGCAGCAATTTTTGTGTAATGTACGTGACTAATGTGGGGAAAAATATGGTGCTCAATCTGGTGGTTTAAACCTCCAGTGAACCAATTCATGAATCTGTTTTTGTTAGAAAAGTTAACCGTAGTCAAGAGTTGATGAATGGCCCAAGTGTTTTTCATTGTTCCAGTAGTATCCGCTTCAGGCATCTCTGCGTCTTCAATAACGTGAGCTAATTGAAAAACTATGCTTAAAATCAAACCTGCAGTGTAATGCATGGCTACAAATCCAATTAAAACTGTCCACCAAGGCGCATCGATAAAGACCATTGGTATGACAATCCAAATTCCGAAATAAACAATTTTTGAAATAAAAAGTCCCGTCCATTGTAAACTAGGTTTCTTGCTGTTTGCGTATGAAAGTTTTCTTTTCATATAGCGTTTCATTTGCTGAAAATCAGTAAAAATAGCCCAATTGATCGTTAATAGTCCATATAGAAGAACGGAGTATAAGTGCTGAAATTTATGATGTGGCATCCAGTCGGCATGCTTTGAAAAACGAAGAATTCTACCTGCTTCGAGATCTTCATCATGTCCGTGAATATTAGTAAAAGTATGGTGTAAAACGTTGTGCTGTACTTTCCAGTTAAAAACATTTCCTGCTAAGATATAGATGCTACTACCCATAATTTTATTAACCCATTGATGTTTTGAGAATGAACCGTGATTTCCATCGTGCATTACATTCATCCCTACACCTGCCATTCCGATTCCCATAAGCATACACAGAGGTAATTTCAACCAAAGACTAATGTCTAAAGTGATGACCAAAATATAAGGAGTCACCATTAAAGAAAACATTATAACTGTTTTAACGTACAATTTCCAGTTACCTGTTTTTGGTACGTCTTTTTCTTTGAAATATTGATTAACCCTTTGGTTTAAAGTTTTGAAAAATTGTTTGGGGTCTTTTCGTGAAAAACGAAGGCTTTGTGTAGCTTGCATAAAATATATTATTTAGTAAAAATAGTTGAAATAATCTTCTAAACAAAACAACACCTTGGATAAGCTTTTACAAATTTTTCCAAACCTTACAGCTGAACAACTTAAGCAATTTGAATTGCTTCAAGGTTTGTATTCGGAATGGAATGCAAAAATCAATTTAATTTCAAGAAAGGATATGGACTCTTTTTTTGAACGTCATGTGTTGCATTCGTTAGGAATTGCCTGTGTGATGAAATTTAAAGAGGGTGCAAAAGTTTTGGACGTCGGAACTGGCGGTGGGTTTCCAGGTATTCCACTAGCAATTTTATTTCCAGAGACAGATTTTTATTTGATTGATAGTATTGGAAAAAAGATAAAAGTAGTTCAAGAAATTTCTAGCCAACTGGGACTGAAAAATGTTACTTCCTCTCATATGAGAGCTAAGGATTTTACAACTAAAGTTGATTTTGTGGTCAGTCGAGCAGTAACTAAAATGGAAACTTTTGTACCATGGATTAAAAAAAATATCCGCTCCACACACAAACATGACTTTAAAAACGGGATTTTATATCTCAAAGGGGGAGACTTGAGTGAGGAATTGGCTTCTTTTACTCGTTCCAAAGAATTTTCACTCCAAACGTATTTTTCGGCTCCCTTTTTTGAGACTAAAAAAGTGGTATATCTCCCACTTTAAGCCTTATTGTCTGTCTATTGCTTTCCCAAAAAAGGGTATCTGTAATCCTTAGCAGGAACAAAGGTTTCTTTGATTAACCTGGGGGAAACCCATCTCATTAAATTGGCTGCTGAACCGGCTTTGTCATTGGTTCCAGATCCTCTGGCCCCTCCAAAGGGTTGTTGACCCACGACAGCGCCTGTGGGCTTGTCATTGATATAGAAATTTCCAGCCGAATTTTCTAAAGCGTTCAACGCTTCTTCCAAGGCATATCGGTCCTGAGAGTAAACAGCTCCTGTAAGTGCATACTCTGAGGTTTGATCAACTAGAGTTAAGGTTTCAGCCCATTCATTGTCTGGATAGATATAGAGGGTCACTAAAGGTCCAAAGAGCTCTTTTTTCATGGTAGTGTAATGAGGGTCGGTTGTGACTACCACTGTTGGTTCTACAAAGTAACCTTTGCTGTCATCATAAGTTCCTCCTGCAACAATTTCAACTTTTTGATCTTTTTTGACCTGTTCAATTGCATTTGCTAATCGATCAAAGGCCCCTTTGTGAATCACCGCAGTCACAAAATTTTGAAAATATTCTGGAGACCCCATTTTAATCGTTTTTAGCTCTGTCTTTACAAAATCAATTACTTCGTTTGCAATCGACTTTGGTAAATAAACGCGAGAAGCAGCAGAACATTTTTGACCTTGAAACTCAAAGGCTCCCCGAATAATTCCCGTAGCCACTTCTTTAGAGTTGGATGAAGGGTGTGCGATTATAAAATCTTTACCACCTGTCTCACCAACAATTCTGGGGTAGGAGCGATAGCGGTCAATATTCCGTCCAATTTTACTCCAAATATTTCTAAATACTTCTGTTGAGCCTGTGTAGTGTATTCCTGCAAAATCTGGACTTTCAAGTACGGTGTTGGTAATCATTTCTGGATCTCCAAAGACCATGTTGATTACGCCATCTGGAAGTCCCGCATCTCTAAAAACTTGCATTAAGATATTTGCTGAAAATACTTGATGGTCACTAGGTTTCCAAACCACTGTATTGCCCATCATTGCAGCGCTTGCACATAGATTTCCAGCGATAGCTGTAAAATTAAAAGGACTTACTGCATAGACAAATCCCTCAAGTGGACGATAGCTTACTCTATTCCAAATTCCAGGATCATTTTCGGGTTGATTTTCATAGATCTCTTGCATAAAAGCTACATTAAATCTTAAAAAATCAATGTATTCACATGCTGCATCAATCTCTGCTTGATGAATAGTTTTTGATTGAGCCAACATAGTAGCAGCATTTATTCTAGAGCGGTATGGGCCAGCAACCAGTTCGGCCGCTTTCAAAAAAATAGCGGCTCTTGATTCCCAAGGCACTTGACTCCAGGCTTTTTTTGCTTCTATTGCGGTTTGAATTGAGTTTTCAATGTCGTTTTTTGAGGCTCTATGGTAGGTTCCCAAAATATGTTTATGGTCATGAGGAGGACTCATCGTTCCAGTATCACCAGTAGTAATATCTTTATTTCCAATTCTCATGGGTACCTCAATTGTTTCTGCGTACATTTTAGCATAAGTTGCCAAAACAGCTTCTTTTTCAGGACTCCCAGGAGCATAGGTTAATATAGGTTCGTTACTTGGATAAGGTACTTGAAATACACTGTTTGCCATGATCTATTTTTTTATAAAAGTATCATTTTATGTAATAATCCAATAAAAAAAAGAGAAGTTAATTCAGAATGTATGGCACGTTTAATTTGAAGGAAGGTACTTCTACATTAAATTTCTGCGCTGTCGAAAAATTAACCATGATGTAAGTCCCCGACATGGATCCCATGGGAGATGTAATCAAACTTCCCGATTTATAGGTGTGAATATCTCCTGGTTTTAGAACAGGTTTTTTCCCTACAACACCATCGCCGTTAATATATTGAGGTCGGTTAGTTGATTCCAGAATTTTCCAATGACGCGAAAGTAATTGTACAACATCTTTGCTTTGGTTTTCAATCACTATATAATACACAAAAGCATGGTGCAAAGAGGTCTGTTTGAGAAAACTGCCCTCGAATTTTACGTCAACGGAAATTTTAATTCCTTTTGTAATTTGTTGTATCACACCTTTTTAATTCTTACCCTAGGAACCAATAAAGATATTAAAATATGAATTAAATCAAAAATTTAATTTATGAGTTCAAAAGAGTTTGCGTTTCCTACACCAATAAGTGCATCGTATTGTTTTCCGATGTTTCTATAGTATACCAATACTTGGTATTCGTTTTCAGTTAGTGCATGAGAACCGCTCAAGCCATTTTTGTTTAGTATTTCATCCTGTTTTGAGACGTATTTATAATTGTAAAACCCCTGTTTTAAGAGTAAAATTCCTTCATAAATTTCAAGCGAGGGGTTGTAATACATTTTATTTTGATCAGCCAATTGATAATTATTAAACCCACCATAGATAAAGATTTCTTCATCACTAAGCTGATAGTTTGCAGCCAGACTAAAATACACATAGTTATAGTCTGCATGGGTATCTGGATCACCTGGTCCCATGATGTTTCTAATTTCAAACTTTCCATTAATGTCTGGGGCATAGGTGTATTCTGCGTATTTTCTTGGAATATCAATATTGAGGTATGATTCGTAAAGCTCAGCTCTGTCAATGTAGTTTATGTTGGGAGAGGTGACGCGTAAATCTTTGGTGTCAAAATAAAAATATTCATGACCTCCTTCAAATTGGGAAGGAATATCATAACGGTATTCCATGGTTCTTCCAGAATAATATTGGGGAGTTAGTCCCTTAATTGTGTGATCCCATTGCTGATTTTGTATGATAACAACTTTGATATTTTGATCAGGATTTCTAAAGCTTGTTTGGATAGGGGTAATAGCAAATTGAACTGATTGATACGTATTGAATCGATCCATGTTTTGTGGGCGATAGATTCCTACTTGTACACTTGCCATCGTTTCATAAATACAGAATTTTCTTGAAAATGCTAACTCATCTTCACTAGTGTACACCTCCAGAACATAATTTCCTGAAATTTTGAATTGAATATCATCATTCGGCAATTCTAATCGGTAGTGTGTATATGTTTGAAGAGTGTTGAATGAAGTAGTATAGTCATCAATTCTGACATTATCAAATCCATCTATAAATTCATTTTTGAATAGGGTGGAGGGAGACCAATCATGATTGTAATAGCTGATTCGATAGTAATAGTCTCCCTCGTCTCCATTGAGGTCATCAAATTTGAGAAGCATTTTTTCGTTTAAACTCACTAGTGGAAAGCCTTCGTTTTGTTGTAAGCTTGAAAACTGAATAGTTTTGATATATTCTTTTTCAGTGTGATCCAATCGTTCTTGTGCAAGCCCTTCTAAAAGCACCAAAAAGCAAAAAAAACAAGTGAATAGATTCCGAGTCCCCATGATATGTAAAGGTAGCGTAACATAGTCGCTTGACCAAACCATGGAGCGAGTAATTAAAAAGCTTAAACAATTATTTAGAATCAGTATAAATAATACTTTTACTAGACATTTGCTTCCTTAAAAAGGGTGTTTATTAGTAAATTTGCATGTTTTTTAGAATTAATAAATTTAATGGATATAATTAAAGGTATTCGAACACGAAGAGGCGCCAAGTTGAACATCAAAGGTGCGGCTGAAAAAATTCTTTCAGGAAAGATTTCTACTGCCACTTACGCTTTAAATCCAGATGATTTTTTTGGAACTACACCCAAGCTTTTGGTGAAAGAGGGAGCAGTTGTTCAAACAGGAGAGCCTATTTTCTTCAGCAAACAGGATCCAAGAATAAAAATTGTTTCCCCTGTTTCAGGAATTGTTAAGACTATCGAAAGAGGTCCTAAAAGAAAAATAGAGAGAATCATTATCGAAGCGAATGAGGGGGGTGAAGCTCTTACACATGCGGTTGATAAATGGGAAGACTTAGGACGCGATGCATTAGTCAGCTTGCTTTTAGAAAGTGGAAATTGGCCGTTTTTGACGCAACGTCCCTATGGAACGCTTGCCGATCCAGATGAAATTCCCAAAGCAATTTTTGTTTCAACAATGGACACTGCACCTTTATCGGTGGATCATGAATTTATTTTGACAAAAAAGTATGATTCTTTTCAGCGTGGAATTGATGTACTCAACAAGCTAGTGGATCAAAACGTATTTTTGGGATTAGATGCAACTCACACCGCACCTTTCAAAAACATTGAAAATGTTCAATTTTACACAATCTCAGGCCTACATCCTGCAGGAAATATCAGTTTGCATATCCAAGAATTATGCCCAATCAACATGGGAGATCGTATCTGGACTATCAATCCAGAAGATGTAGCAAATCTTGGAAAATTTATTACTAACGGAGAATTTAACCCAGACCGCACGGTTGCTCTTGCAGGAAATGCGATCAAAAAAGCCCTCTACTTTTACAGTAAAATAGGTGCTGAGTTAGCCCCTATGGTAAAAGAAGTTGAAGCAACCTCAAACAATTTTCGTGTTGTCAATGGGGATGTGCTTTCGGGAAATGCGATGAATTTAGAAGGACATTTAGGGTATTACAATAATCTTGTAAGCGTGATACCAGAGGGAAATACCTACAGAATGTTTGGATGGTTGCCCTTTAAAGACAACACCATTTTAAGTTTATCAAATACTTCTTTCTCAAGACTTTTTAATAAGAGTGGATTTAATATTGACACCAATTTAAATGGAGAAGAACGTGCTTTGGTTGTTACTGGTGAAATGGAGAAAGTATTCCCATTGGATTTATATCCCATGCAATTATTAAAAGCGTGTATGATAGAGGATATTGAAAAAATGGAAGCTTTAGGAATTTATGAAGTAGTTCCCGAAGATTTTGGATTGATTGATTATGCGAATACATCAAAAATTGAAGCGCAAGAAATCATCCGTAAAGGAATAGAGTTAATGATTAATGAAGTAGGATAAAAAATAGACGAATGAATTTTTTAAGAAAACGCTTAGACATTTTAAAAAAGCCTTTTGAGAAAGGTCAGAAATTAGAGAAATTTGCACCTGCAATTAATGCTTTTGATACTTTTTTGTTTGTTCCCAACCATACAACCAAAAAAGGAGCTCACATTCGTGATGCAGTAGATTTAAAGCGTACCATGGTAACGGTAATTATTGCCTTGATGCCTGCTTTAATCTATGGTATTTACAACACAGGTTATCAGTATTATGCTCAAACAGGAGAAGCATTCACTTTTATAGATGCCTTTATTCATGGGTCTTGGAAAATTGTTCCAATGATTATTGTGTCCTATGTTGTAGGTCTAGCAATTGAATTTGGTTTTGCAGTTTACCGTGGGCATGAGGTTAACGAAGGTTATTTGGTAACAGGATTACTAATTCCAATGATTATGCCCGTAGACATTCCTTTATGGATGGTAGCGGTTTCAACTGCTTTTGCTGTTTTAATTGCAAAAGAAGCGTTTGGAGGAACAGGAATGAATATTTTAAATCCCGCACTGACCGCTAGAGCTTTTGCTTTTTTTGCTTATCCAACTTATATGTCAGGAAACAAAGTTTGGGTTTCGGAAGCTTCTAATGTAGATGCAATTTCTGGAGAAACAATTTTGGGTACTCTTGCTGCTGGAGGAGAGGTAAGCTATTCAATGTTTGAAATGTTTCAGGGAGCCATACCTGGTTCTATAGCAGAGACTTCTACCCTTTGGGTGGCCGTTGGAGCTTTAATTTTGATACTCACAGGTGTGGGAAGTTGGAGAATAATTGTTGGAGGTGTCCTAGGAGCCGCAGTAATGGGCTTATTGTTCAACCTTTGGGGAGCCAATGCTTTAATGAGTTTTTCTTGGATGAACCATCTTGTAGTAGGTGGATTTGCCTTTGGAATTGTGTTTATGGCAACTGATCCCGTGTCTGGTGCTCAAACCAACAAGGGAAAATGGATTTATGGAATTTTGGTTGGAATCTTTTGTATTATGATTAGAGTCTTCAATCCTGCTTATCCAGAAGGAGTGATGTTAGCTATTCTATTGATGAATGTATTTGCTCCAACTATTGATCACTATGTAGTGAATGGAAATATCAAAAAACGTAAAAAACGTTGGGCAATTGCTCAAGAACTTAAAACCGCTTAATCATGAATAGAGACAGCAACGCATATACCTTTATTTTCGCCACTGTCATGGTGCTGGTGGTTGCATCGGCTTTAGCTTTTACTGCCAGTTCTTTAAAAGGCTTGCAAGCTTCCAATGTCCGTAAAGAGAAAATGCAAAATATCCTTGCCACTATTGGAATCGAAACCGATCGAGAACAAGCCGAAACATTATATAATAAGTACATAGTAGAAGAACTTTCTCTAGTTACCGGAGGAAAAATCGATTTGGATTCTGATGCTTTCGAATTGGAATTAAATAATGAACTCAAAAAGCCACTTGAAGAACAACACTTTCCCTTATACGTTGCAAATGTTGAAGGTGTAAAGTCATACGTTGTTCCTCTCAGAGGTGCGGGGCTTTGGAATGCAATCTGGGGCTATATCGCATTGAAAGAAGATAAAAATACCATTCAAGGAGCTGTATTTGATCATGTGGGAGAGACTGCTGGATTAGGTGCAGAAATTACTCAACAGTGGTTTCAAGATCGCTTTGTTGGAGAAAAAGTCTTTGATACTGATGGTAACTTAGTAGGAATTAATGTTTCCAAAACAAACAATGATCCTAAAGATTTAGATAAAGACGATCACGAAGTAGATGCTATTTCTGGTGCAACTATTACAGGTGATGGAGTAACGGATATGATCAAAGAGCGACTTCAGCATTACCTACCTTATTTTAAATCGGCGGACGTAAGTCTTGCTTCAAACCAATAATTCCATGGAAAAGAACGTGTCTAATCTAAAAAAAGAGACGACAATTCTCTTTGTGAATAAAGAGAGAGAACCTCTTTTTTCTAAAAAGAATAGAAAGTTATTGTCAGACCCTATGGATGACAATAACCCCATTACAGTTCAAGTTCTTGGAATTTGCTCCGCTTTGGCGATTACGGTTCAGTTGAAACCTGCCATCGTAATGAGTGTCTCTGTTATGGCAGTTATGGCAGCGAGTAATATTATTATTTCTTTATTAAGAAATCTTATTCCTAACCGAATTCGAATTATTGTTCAATTGGTGGTTGTAGCTGCGATGGTAATTTTGGTTGATCAAGTATTACGTGCTTATGCTTATGACGTGAGTAAAGAACTTTCCATCTTTATCGGACTAATTATAACCAACTGTATTGTAATGGGTCGTTTGGAAGCTTTTGCATTAGGAAATGGTGTTTGGAAATCATTTCTGGATGGAATTGGAAATGCCGCAGGATATGGAGTCATCTTGATTATTGTTGCGTTCTTTAGAGAGCTGCTAGGGTCAGGAAAACTATTAGGATATCAAGTTATCCCAAATTCTATTTATGCAATGGGATATGAAAATAATGGATTGATGCTTTTGTCTCCAATGGCATTGATTACTGTTGGAATTCTGATTTGGATTCAGCGTTCGCGTAATCGTAGTTTAATTGAAAAAAATTAAGAATAGACCATGGAAGCTTATTTAAACTTATTCGTTAAAAGTATTTTTATAGAGAACATGATCTTTGCTTATTTCTTAGGCATGTGTTCTTACTTAGCGGTATCCAAAACAGTAAAAACTGCTGTTGGACTTGGGCTAGCTGTTATTTTTGTATTGGCAATTACAGTACCCATTAATTATTTATTGGACACCTATTTATTACGCCCTGGTGCATTGTCATGGTTAGGTTCACAATATGCATCACTAGATTTAAGCTTTTTGAGCTTTATAATGTTTATTGCAGTAATCGCCTCTATGGTGCAACTAGTTGAGATGATAGTTGAAAAATTTGCACCTGCTCTTTATGGTGCCTTAGGGATCTTTTTACCTCTAATTGCGGTAAACTGTGCAATTTTGGGAGGATCTTTATTTA
>Ga0206677_10001577_pt1 | contig 20909 bp, 16 predicted proteins | sample M130m12015metaG_FD_155475 | JGI IMG/M metagenome (GOLD analysis project Ga0206677, IMG submission 155475) | Ammonia-oxidizing marine archaeal communities from Monterey Bay, California, United States - M1 30m 12015 | ecosystem: Environmental > Aquatic > Marine > Intertidal zone | place: USA...
AAAACAAGTGAATGTTCTTGGAGATTATGGCCCTCGCCACCAATATAAGATGTAACTTCATACCCACTAGTAAGTCTGACCCTACATACTTTTCTTAATGCTGAGTTAGGTTTCTTAGGTGTTGTTGTGTATACACGTGTACATACTCCTCTTCTTTGAGGACAAGCATTTAATGCAGGTACATCAGTCTTTCTAATTTTTGGTTTTCTAGACTTTTTTAATAATTGATTTACTGTTGCCATAATATTTTATTTTAGTTAGGCCGCGATTTTATAGAGCAGATTAGTCGCGGTCAACACTATTCCTCATTTTCTTGAAGTTCTTGTCTTAGTGCTGCTTCTATATCGTCAGCAGATAAAGTTTGCTCTTCAAGATCAAATTGTTTTTTATTCTTAAGTCTGTCATGGAATTCCATACCTGTACCAGCAGGAATAAGTCTTCCAACAACAACATTTTCTTTTAGTCCTCTCAAGTGATCTTTTTTCCCAGTAACAGCAGCTTCTGTTAATACTCTTGTAGTCTCTTGGAAAGATGCAGCCGAAATAAATGAATCGGTGGCTAAAGATGCTTTCGTTATACCAAGCAATACTCTCTCGAATTCAGCAGGATTTTTTCCTGCAGAATTCATCTTTTCATTTTCTTCTTTTAGTTCCGCATAGCTTACTTGATCACCTTGGATAAACTTAGTATCTCCTCCGTCTAAAATTAATGCTTTCCTTAGCATTTGTCTTAGGATAGTTTCTATATGCTTATCATTGATTGACACTCCTTGAAGCCTATAAACATCTTGAATCTCATTAACAATAAAGTTAGTAAGCTCAGGGATACCTTTTAATCTTAAAATATCATGAGGGCTATAAGGACCATCTGAAATAATATCTCCCTTGGTGATTCTTTCACCCTCGAATACTGATAATGTTCTGTGCTTTGGAATAAGCATTTCAGTATTTTGGGCTTTCTTAGTAGCTCCTTCTGGGGTAATTACCAGCCTCACTTTACCCTTGGTTTCCTTACCAAAGGAAATGATTCCAGTCTCTTCAGACAAGACGGCAGCATCTTTTGGTTTTCGAGCTTCAAATAGATCTGCAACCCTTGGAAGACCACCAGTAATATCTTTTGTTTTAGAAGCAACTAATGGCATTCTTGCAATAACTTCACCAGCAGTAATTTTTTGACCATTAGCAATATTGACTAAGCCTCCAGCAGGCAAAGGATATTCTGCAGGAGCCTTAAATTCACCTATTAATAATGTTTTACCTTTAGAGTCTTGGATCAAAACTTTTGGAGACATATCTCTTCCAGCTGTAGGTCTATCAGAAACTTCGATAATTTCTATACTAGATAAGCCTGTTAGCTCATCCATTTGTTCTCTTACAGTTACTCCATCTTCAATATCGACAAATTTAACTTTGCCCGATACTTCAGCAATAATTGGTCTTGTATAAGGATCCCATGAAGCAATTTTTACACCGGCATCTAGATCAGATTCGTCTTTGACTTCTAAAACAGCTCCATAAGGAACTTTATATTGCTCTGTTATCTTTCCACTTGGTTCAGTAATAGTTGCCATTGCATTTCTTGAAACAACAACTTCAAGCTTATCTTTATTAGTAACAGTCTTAATATCATCCGAGAATGAAACAACACCAATATTTTTATTAAAAATAGCATTATCTTCTGAAGTGCTTGATGCAGCACCACCTATATGGAAAGTACGCATGGTTAGCTGTGTTCCTGGCTCACCAATCGATTGAGCAGCAACTACACCAACGGCCTCACCTCTATGAACTAAATGTCCTCTAGCTAAGTCTCTACCATAACATTTTGAACATACGCCTATAGAAGCCTCACAGGTCATAGGAGATCTTACTTTAAGTGATGCTAAATTTAATGTCTCAATGCTATCAACAGCATCTTCATCAAGCATAGTATCTTTAGCAAATAGTTCATTACCTTCGCTATCAAAAATAGGCTCTGCAATTACTCTACCTAGAATTCTATCAGTAAGAGGTTGAATAATTTCACCTCCATCAATGATTGATGTAACAGTAATAGATTGATCTGTACCACAGTCATCAATATTAATAACTGAATCCATAGACACATCACAAAGTCTTCTTGTTAAGTAACCTGAGTTAGCAGTTTTTAAAGCTGTATCTGCAAGTCCCTTCCTGGCACCATGAGTTGAAATGAAGTATTGAAGAACAGAAAGACCTTCTCTGAAATTGGCTGTAATAGGTGTTTCAATAATTGAGCCATCAGGTTTAGACATTAATCCTCTCATACCCGATAATTGTCTAATCTGTGCTGGCGAACCCCTTGCTCCTGAATCAGCATATATATAAACAGAGTTAAAAGAAGACTGCTCAACATTTTTACCATCTGGTGTTTCGACAGTTTCAGTACTAATTTTTTCCATCATAGCCTTAGCAACTTGTTCATTTGCTCTTGACCATATGTCTATAACCTTATTATACCTCTCACCTCTAGTTACTAGTCCTGAATCAAATTGCTTTTCAATAGCTTTTACTTCTCTCTCTGAATCTTCTATAACTTTTGCTTTTTCTTCAGGTATAACAAAATCATTTACACCTATAGACGAGCCTGATCTTGTTGAAAAATCAAAACCTAAATACATTAATTGATCTGCAAAGATAACTGTTTTCTTTAATCCTGCCTTTCTGTATGAAATATCAACTAACTTAGAAATAAGTTTCTTGTTTAAAACTTTATTTATGTTTTCAAAACCTACTTCTGCAGGAGTTATTCTCCAAATTAAGACTCTACCAACAGTTGTTTCATGTATGGACTTATTTCCACTTTCATCTGTAATTCTTACTTTTATAGATGAATGAACATCTAAGGTTTCTGTTTCATATGCTCTTAAAACCTCATCGGGATCACTAAATACTCTTCCATCACCAGTGGCATTAGCATTATCTCTTGTCATATAGTAAAGACCGAGAACAACATCTTGAGTTGGGTTAATAATTGGAGATCCATCCGCTGGAGACAAAATATTATTTGTTGACATCATTAAAGCTCTTGCTTCAAGCTGCGCCTCAAGTGTAAGAGGAACATGAACAGCCATCTGATCGCCATCAAAGTCAGCATTAAAAGCTACACATACTAAAGGGTGTAACTGAATAGCCTTACCTTCAATTAGCTTTGGTTCAAATGCTTGGAGACCAAGTCTATGTAGTGTTGGTGCTCTATTAAGCATTACAGGATGCTCTCTTATAACGTCTTCAAGAACTTCCCATACCTCAGGAGTTTCTCTTTCTACAAGCTTTTTGGCAGCTTTTATAGTAGTTGCAAGTTCTCGTTGCTCAAGTTTTCCGTATACAAAAGGTTTAAATAGCTCTAGTGCCATTTTTTTTGGTAAGCCACATTGATGAAGCTTTAAATTAGGGCCAGAAACAATTACAGACCTTCCTGAATAATCTACTCTTTTACCTAATAAATTCTGTCTAAATCTTCCACCCTTACCTTTAATCATATCTGCCAATGACTTTAAAGGTCTCTTATTAGTACCAGTAATTACTCTACCTCTTCTACCATTATCAAGTAATGCATCAACAGACTCTTGAAGCATCCTTTTTTCATTTCTAACAATGATTTCTGGTGCACTTAATTCAAGTAATCTTTTAAGTCTGTTATTTCTATTGATGACTCTTCTATACAAGTCATTAAGGTCTGAGGTGGCAAACCTTCCGCCCTCTAGAGGAACTAAAGGCCTTAAATCTGGTGGTAATACTGGCAGAACATCCATTATCATCCACTCAGGTCTATTTCCTGATTCATTAAACGCTTCAAGTAACTTTAATCTTTTTGATAGTTTTTTTAGCTTGGTTTCTGAATTAGTTTGAGGGATTTCTTCTCTAATCTCTCTAATTTCTTCATTTATATCAAGCTCTTCTAATAAGATTTTAACTGCTTCAGCTCCCATACCGGCTGAGAACTCGTCACCAAATTCTTCGTATTTTTCAACCCATTCTTCTTCAGTTAGAATTTGACCCTTCTCAAGTTCTGTTAAGCCTGGATCAGTAACAATATAACTTTCAAAATATAAAACTCTTTCGATTTCTCTTAATGTTGTATTTAAGAGTAGACCTATTCTTGATGGTAACGATTTTAAAAACCAAATGTGGGCAACTGGCGCTGCTAAATCAATATGCCCCATTCTTTCTCTTCTAACTTTTGCTAAAGTAACTTCAACCCCACATTTTTCACAAACAACACCTCTGTGCTTCATTCGCTTGTACTTTCCACAAATACACTCGTAGTCCTTTATCGGTCCAAATATTTTTGAACAAAAAAGACCATCTCTTTCAGGTTTAAATGTCCTATAGTTAATTGTTTCTGGTTTTTTAACTTCCCCAAAAGACCAAGATTTAATTACTTGAGGAGATGCTAATCCAGCAGATATAGTTGTGAAATCATCCTGCCCTGTTTTTAATGAATTTAATAAGTCTCTCAATTTTATCTCCTAGTTTTCTGAATCTAATTCAAGGTTAATACCTAGTGATTTAATTTCTTTGCTCAGAACATTAAATGACTCTGGGATGTTTGCATCCATTTCATAGCTTCCATCAACAATATTTTTATACATTTTTGTTCTACCAGAAACATCATCAGATTTTACTGTAAGCATTTCTTGTAATGTATAAGAAGCACCATAAGCTTCAAGTGCCCAAACTTCCATCTCACCAAACCTCTGTCCACCAAATTGAGCTTTACCTCCAAGTGGTTGTTGAGTAACAAGACTGTATGATCCAGTAGATCTTGCATGCATTTTGTCATCAACTAAATGATTCAGTTTAATAATGTACATATAACCAACTGTGACTGGTCTATCAAACTTAGTTCCAGTTCGGCCATCATATAAGGTGAATTGACCTGATTCAGGAAGGTCAGCTAATTTTAATAAGTCTTTAACCTCACTTTCCTTAGCACCATCAAAAACCGGTGTTGCAATTGGAAGACCGTCTTTTAAATTATTTGCTAATTCTAATATTTCATTATTATTAAAAGATGAGATATCTTCTTTATTTGCTGCATTTTTATTATAAAGTTGGTCTAAATAATCTTTAAGTTCTGCTGGTTTTGCATTAGCTTTTAGCATTGAATCTATCTTCTCTCCAATACCCTTTGCCGCACAACCCATATGAGTTTCTAAGACTTGTCCAACGTTCATTCTTGATGGAACACCAAGAGGATTTAAGACTATATCAACTGGATTTCCGTTATCATCATATGGCATATCCTCTACAGGCATAATCTCAGAAATAACACCTTTGTTACCATGACGCCCAGCCATTTTATCACCTGGTTGAATTCTTCTTTTAATAGCTAGATATACTTTTACAATCTTAATAACTCCAGGAGCTAGATCGTGACCTCTAATAATTTTAGCTTTTTTCTCTTCAAACCTAGTTTTAATATCTTTAACATATTCGTTATAGCTTTTTTCTGTGTCCTCTATAACATCATTTACATTATCAGCATCTGTTCTTATAGAAAAAATATCATTTAGCTCAAGGGATTCAAGTTTTTCTTGAGTAAGAGTTTCACCTTTCTTAACTCCATTGCCTTTAATTGCTTTTTTACCTTTTAGAAGTTCGCATAATCTTGTTTTAGTTGCTTGTTCTACAACCATTGCTTCATCATCTGCATCTTTTTTTGATTGATCTAAATGATCTTGTTCGATTGCTTGAGTTCTTTCATCTTTCTCAACGCCATCTCTTGTAAAGACCTCAACACCAATAACAGTACCTTTTGAGCTCGATCTTTGAGAGGTATCTTTTACATCAGATGCTTTCTCACCAAAAATAGCTCTTAATAGTTTTTCTTCAGGAGAAAGTTGTGTTTCACCCTTAGGAGTAATTTTTCCGACAAGTATGTCTCCAGGAACAACTTCTGCTCCAACGTAAACAATTCCGCATTCATCTAATTTATTTAGAGAACCTTCTCCAACATTTGGTATATCAGCAGTTATTTCTTCTGATCCTAGTTTTGTATCTCTTGCAACACATACTATTTCTTGGATATGAATAGATGTAAACCTATCCTCTCTTGCAACTTTTTCAGATATTAAGATTGAATCCTCAAAGTTATATCCGTTCCAAGGCATAAATGCTATACGAATATTTTGCCCAAGAGCTAACTCTCCATTGTCAACTGATGGTCCATCAGCTAGAACATCTCCTGCTTTGACAGTATCTCCAATTTGAACAATTGGTCTTTGATTGATACATGTGTTTTGATTAGATCTCGTATACTTAACAAGATTGTATACATCCGATGCTGATTTTGATTTTTTATCAGTAACTCTAACAACAATCCTTGAAGCGTCTACACTCTCAACAACCCCTGAGTTCTTTGCAACGATACATACTCCAGAATCTCGAGCAACGACTGATTCTAGGCCAGTTCCAACAAGTGGTTTTTCTGCTCTAAGAACAGGTACAGCTTGTCTTTGCATATTAGAACCCATAAGAGCTCTGTTTGCATCGTCATGCTCTAAAAAAGGAATCAGAGATGCTGCAATTGATACAACCTGTTGAGGAGATACATCCATTAAATCAACTCTATCAGGTGACATTAACTCAAACTCACTCGCATGTCTTACCGCGACAAGATCATCAACAAACTTGTTATTTTTATCAAGAGCTACGTTGGCCTGAGCAATTACATGTTCAGCTTCATCAATAGCAGATAAATACATTATTTCGTCTGTAACTTTTCCATTAACAACTTTTCTGTATGGAGTTTCTATAAATCCGTATTGGTTTGTTCTGGAGTAGGAGGCAAATGAATTAATCAAACCAATATTTGGTCCCTCAGGAGTTTCAATTGGGCAAACTCTTCCATAATGAGTTGGGTGGACATCTCTTACCTCAAATCCAGCTCTTTCTCTTGTAAGACCTCCAGGTCCTAATGCAGAAACTCTTCTTTTATGAGTGATTTCTGAAAGTGGATTATTCTGATCCATAAATTGTGACAATTGGCTGGATCCAAAAAATTCTTTGATAGCTGCTGTTACTGGTTTTGCATTAATAAGATCTTGAGGTCCAAGCTCATCTGCTTCAGCCATACTTAGTCTTTCTCTTACTGCTCTTTCAACTCTAATTAAACCAACTCTAAATTGGTTTGCAGTCATCTCGCCAACAGATCTAACTCTTCTGTTACCAAGGTGGTCTATATCATCAACAATGTCATGACCATCTCTAATATTAACTATTCCCTTCATAACTTCGATGATGTCTTCTTTGTCTAAGATATGAGGACTTTCTTTTTCAGAATCTAATTTTAATCTTCTATTAAATTTCATTCTCCCAACTTCAGAAAGATCGTATCTTTCTTCATTGAAAAACAGATTGTTAAATAATGTTTCTGCTGAGTCTTTTGTTGGTGGCTCGCCAGGTCTCATCATTCTGTATATTTCAACCAAAGCCTCAAGTCTGTTTGAAGTTGGATCTGCTCTAAGTGTGTTAGATATGTATGGACCTTTATCTAATTCATTGATAAATAAACAAGAGATCTCATTTACATCATTTTCTTTGAGAGATTCCAGCACAACTTCATCAATTTCAGTATTTGCAACAAAAAGAACTTCGCCAGTTTCTTTGTTAAATATATCTTTTGAAAGAACTTTTCCGATTAAAAATTCATCAGCAAGAGTTATTTCATTTACTTTTGCATTAGATAATTCTTTGATATGTCTTGCGGTAATTCTTTTGCCTGCCTCAACATATACTTTACTTTTAACTTTTAGATCTACTGGAAGTGTCTCACCTCTTAGTCTCTCTGGAATTAGAGCAAGTTTTACAGTATCTTTTTCTATTGTAAAAATATCCTCATCATAAAATTCAGAAAGAATTTCTTCAGTGCCCATATCAAGAGCTCTAAGCATAATTGTTGCAGGGATTTTTCTTCTTCTATCAATCCTGCTAAATAAAATATCTTTTGGATCAAATTCAAAATCTAACCATGAGCCTCTATAAGGTATTATTCTTGCAGAATATAGGACCTTTCCTGAAGAATGAGTTTTTCCCTTATCATGATCATAAAAAACACCAGGCGATCTATGAAGCTGAGATACAACAACCCTTTCAGTTCCATTAACAACAAATGAAGCATCAGAAGTCATTAAAGGTACCTCTCCCATAAAGACTTCTCCTTCTTTAATATCTTTAACTTCTTTGAAATTAGATTCTCTATCGTAAAGAACTAGTTTTACTTTAATTCTTAATGGTGCTGAGTACGAAAGACCTTGAATAAGGCATTCTTGAACATCATAAGTATTTTTTCCAAGTTCGTAAGAAACATATTCAAGAGCAGCATTACCTGAAACACTTTTGATAGGAAATAAAGACTGGAATACCTCTTCTAGCCCTTGCTTCTTTCTTGCTTCAGGAGCCACATCAGCTTGTAAAAATTCAGAATAAGACTTAGTTTGGGTCTCAATTAAGTTTGGAAGATCCATAACCTTGGCAAAAGTACCAAAGTTTTTTCTTATTCTTTTCTTTTCTGTATAGCTGTATGACATAAATGCGCCCTTTTAATTTATATTTATATGTTTAATAGTTTTATTTAAGTTCAGCTGTTGCACCTGCTTCAGTTAACTGAGTAACCATAGCTTCTGCATCATCTTTACTTGCACCTTCTTTAACAGTACTTGGTGCGCCATCAACCATATCTTTAGCTTCTTTTAACCCAAGACCAGTTATTGCTCTAACAGCCTTAATGACTTGAACTTTTTGGTCTCCAGCCGCACTTAATACAACATCAAATGCATCTTTTTCTTCTGCTGCTGGAGCGTCACCGCCTCCTGCTGCAGCTGGTGCTGCTGCAACTGCTGCTGCTGCTGTTACACCAAATTTTTCTTCGATATCTGAAATAAGATCTACTAGATCCATAACTGACATCTCCTCAATAGCTTTTAAAATATCCTCTTTACTAGTTGCCATTCTAATTCTCCTTATAATTTAGGCTGAAGCCTGTTTTTTGTCTTGAACTGCTGATAAAACCCTTGCAAGCTTACTTGGAACTTCATTTAATAAAGTAGCAAATTTACTCACTGGAGCTTGCAACACATTTGCAATAAGGCCATAAGCCTCTTCTTTAGATGGAAGGCTAGCTAGAATATCTATCTGACCGCCATCCAGTAATTGACCCTCAACAACTAAAGCTTTGATTTCTAAATTATCAAAGTTTTTAGCGTAAGTTTTGAGCAATTTTGCAGCTGCACCTGGTTCTTCAAATGAAAAAGCAAATAATGAAGGTCCTACGAGCACTTCATCAGAACAACCAAAATCAGTTCCTTCAAATGCTAATTTAGCAAGTGAGTTCTTAATTATTTGAATATGGATACCTGATTGAGTAGCTTTTTGTCTTACCTCAGATAGCTCACTGACCTTAAGGCCCCTAGCATCTGAAATAACTAAAGATGATGCACTAGATGCAACTTCTTTAACTTCACCTACAATTCTTTCTTTTTCACTTTTCGATAACGCCACAGCAATTCTCCTGTTTAAGCCTTTCGGCCATTCGGCGACAAATTGCAAAATTACAATTTGAACACCACCTACGTAGGAAATTAAGTCTTTCGACACCTACGGTCTTTGACGGCTGCGTAAACGCAACTATCTAACCTTGCAAATTCTTACAAGGCTAAAACTTATACCAACTCTGAGGAATTTATTTTTATACCAGGACCCATTGTGCTGCTTAGCGCAATATTTCCTATATAAACTCCTTTTGCGGATGCTGGCTTTAATTTTCTTAATTCTTCCAATAATGCAGATGCATTGGCTTTAATCTTGTCTATATCAAATGATACTTTTCCAATGCTGCCATGAATAATTCCATTCTTATCTGTTCTAAATCTAACTTGACCAGCTTTTGCATTGTTGACAGCTGTAGCTACATCATCTGTAACTGTTCCTGTCTTAGGATTTGGCATTAAGCCCTTAGGACCTAAAACTTGTCCGAGCTTGCCAACAACTTTCATTGCACCATTAGTAGATATAACAACATCGACACTAATTTCCTCTTTAGAAAACTTCTCTGCCAAATCATCCATTCCTATGTGCTCTGCTCCTGCAGCTTTAGCAGCGTCTGCTTGATCACCATCAGCGAAAACAGCAACCGTTACAGCTTTACCTAGACTGTTTGGAAGTGTGACAGCGCCTCTAACATTCTGATCTGATTTATTAGGATCAACACCTAGTCTAATAGCTATATCTACAGATTCTTCAAATTTTTCTGATTTAACTGATTGCATTATTTCTAACGCATCAGACAAAGAATATGTTTTTTCTGGATCTACTTTTTCTATAATAATTTTTTGCTTCTTTGTTAATTTACTCATAAATCTACCTCAACTCCCATACTTCTTGCTGTACCAGCAATAATTAAAACGGCAGCATCTATATCATTTGAATTTAGATCTGGCTCTTTTTGTTTAGCTATGTCTTCTAATTGAGTTCTTGTTAACTTACCAACTTTTTCTCTATTTGGTTCTCCGCTACCTTTTGGTATTCCTAAAGCTTTTTTAATTAGTACGGCTGCTGGAGGAGTTTTTACTATAAATGTAAATGACTTATCCTCATATACAGTTATAACAACTGGTAATGGTAAACCCTTCTCTGCATTCTGTGTTTCTGCGTTAAAAGCATTACAGAAATCCATGATGTTAACACCAACTTGACCAAGCGCAGGGCCAACAGGTGGACTCGGATTTGCTCCACCAGCCGGAATTTGTAATTTAAGTATATTTGCTACTTTTTTTGCCATTATGTTTTCTCTATTTGCATAAATTCAAGATCAACCGGAGTTGCTCTGCCTAAAATTTGAACTGAAACTTTTACCATGTTTCTCTCGTAATCAACGTTTTCAACAACTCCATTAAAATCATTAAATGGACCATCGCAGACTCTTACAACCTCACCAGGTTCATAAATGGTTTTTGGTGCAGGGGCATCTTCACCAACTTCAATTCTATTTATTATGTTGTTAACATCATCTTCTGATATTGGCAAAGGTCTGTCTTTGGTTCCTCCAACAAAACCTGATACTCTTGGAGTTGATTGAACTAATTGCCATGAATCATCTTCGAGAAGCATTTGAACTAATATGTAACCTGGGAAAAATTTTCTTTCAGTTGTTTTCTTAGATCCGCCTTTCAGCTCAACTATTTGTTCAGTAGGTATAAGGATTTCTCCAAATTTATCTGATAATTTGTTTAGCTCTATTTTTTCTTCAAGAGCTATTTTTACTTTTTGCTCATAGCCTGAATAAGCTTGTATTACATACCAATCCATAATTTATCCCAGAACCAGCTTGGTTAAGAAAGTTAGAAGAGATTCTAGAGCCCAAAAAAATAAACACAGAACGACAATAGAGGCAAAAACTACTAAAAATGTCTGAGTTGTTTCTATGCGAGTTGGCCAAACTACTCTTCTTATTTCTGTTCGCGATTCCTTCATGAGTTTGATAGCATTTGAACCAAAATTTGTAATAGATAAGATTCCTAGACCAATGATGAAAAGAAATACAACTCCCAGTACTCTATATAGAAAAGCAAATTCTACAAAATAGCTATTACCAATAACAGCAGCTGAGAATACTGTTAATGCGGCAAACCACTTTATATTATCTACCATTTTTGAAGCTGATTCTTTAGCCATATATTTCCTATTTCGGCAGCAAGTTAAACTTGGCAGGCCAGGAGGGTCTCGAACCCACAACCCCCGGTTTTGGAGACCGGTACTCTACCAATTGAGCTACTGGCCTAAAACTAATTTTCATATTCCTTAGAGACAAGTAAGCCGAGACACAAAGGCCTCGGCTAAAAAGTCAATAATTACTCAATAATTTTTGATACTACGCCGGCACCAACTGTTCTTCCGCCTTCTCTAATTGCAAATTTAAGACCTTCATCCATTGCAATTGGAGCGATAAGCTCAATATTCATCTTGATGTTATCACCAGGCATAACCATTTCAACTCCACTTGGAAGTTCACATGCACCTGTTACGTCAGTAGTTCTAAAGTAGAACTGAGGTCTATAGTTATTCATGAATGGTGTATGTCTTCCACCCTCATCTTTACTAAGAACATAAATCTCAGCTTCGAATTTAGTATGAGGCGAAATAGAACCAGGCTTAGCTAAAACTTGTCCTCTTTCAACGGCCTCTCTCTCCACACCTCTTAGTAAGACACCACAGTTTTCTCCTGCTCTTCCTTCATCTAAAGATTTTCTGAACATCTCAACACCAGTACATGTGGTTGTAGATGTATCTTTAATACCAACAATTTCTAATGGATCACCAGTATTAACAATCCCTGTTTCGATTCTTCCTGTTACAACAGTTCCTCTTCCAGAAATAGTGAAAACATCTTCAATAGGCATTAAGAATGCTCCATCTACTGGTCTTTCAGGCTCTGGTACGTATGTATCTAAAGTTTCGATAAGTTTTTGAACTGAAGGCACTCCTATTTCTGATGTGTCACCTTCTAATGCTTTCAATGCACTACCAACAATGATTGGAGTGTCATCACCTGGGAAATCGTACTCGTTTAAAAGTTCTCTTATTTCCATCTCAACAAGCTCAATCATTTCTGGATCATCATTTTGATCTGCTTTATTCATATAAACAACAATATAAGGAACGCCAACTTGTCTTGCTAATAAGATATGTTCTCTTGTTTGAGGCATTGGACCATCTGCAGCACTAACAACTAGAATTGCTCCATCCATTTGAGCAGCACCTGTAATCATATTTTTTACATAGTCTGCGTGACCTGGACAATCTACGTGAGCATAGTGTCTTGCAGTTGAAACATACTCAACGTGAGAAGTAGCAATTGTTATTCCTCTTTCTCTTTCTTCTGGAGCATTATCAATATTTGCAAAGTCAACAGCGTCACCGCCAAATACTTCAGCAGCAACTTTAGTAAGTGCAGCTGTAAGCGTTGTTTTACCATGGTCAACGTGACCAACTGTCCCTACGTTAACGTGGGGAAGCGTTCTTTCAAATTTTTCTCTTGCCATCTTTTTATGCCTCTCTGAAATAATTATTTTTATTAAAATGGAGCTCATAACCGGACTTGAACCGGTGACCTCTTACTTACCAAGCAAGTGCTCTACCACTGAGCTATATGAGCCCGAATATGTAGCGTCCTATTTTAAGGTGGCGTATTATCCCTCTAAAAAGTTATAAACTCAACCTTTTTTCAATATAAATATTAGATTATTTTATAAGTGATTTTATGAGGAAAATAGACATGGTGGAGAGGGTAGGATTCGAACCTACGTAGCCGAAGCGGCAGATTTACAGTCTGCTGGTATTAACCACTCACCCACCTCTCCATATCAAGCTAGCTATTTTTGTTCTAGAATGCATTTAAGTCAACAAGTTTTTTAAATTGAATACATTAAATAAACAAAAAATACTAAAAAATCTTCCTAAAGATGATGTTACTTTGAATATTTTCAACACCATTGACTCAACCAATGAAGAATGCAAAAGAATTGAACTTAAAAAAGGTTTTCATGTAATCATTTCAGAACATCAAACCATGGGAAAAGGTAGGTTAGGTAAAGCATGGTCTAGTCCAAGTTCTGGCAATATCTATATGTCTATCTATTCTAAAGAATCTATTAACGTGGCGCCTCTCAGTTTAATTGTTGGTCTTATATGTGCAAATGTTATTAATTCAATGATTAAAACTAAAGACGTAGGGCTTAAATGGCCAAATGACATTATTCTTGCAAATAAGAAAATTGGAGGTATTTTGATTGAAAAAGAGGTTATGGGAGCTAAAATTAACAATATTGTTGGTATAGGTATTAACCTTAATCATCCCAATAAAGAGAAATGGTGGGGTGACTTATCCTCTTATAAAATTAGCTCAATGCGAAATGAGCTAATAAATGATATTTTAAGAAACTACATACAATTTTGCGAATATGGAATGGATTCTTGGCAGGAAAGATGGCATGAATTATGCGTTCATATGAATTCAAATATTAAAATAAAGCATAACGAAAAAATTATTGAAACAGGTTTTTTTGATGGCATTAGCGCTGATGGCAGTCTGCAACTAAGATTAGCTAACAATAAAATTATTAATTACGAACATGGAGAAATATCAATAGAGGGTATTTATTAAAATTATGAATCACTATTTAAATGGAATTGCTCTTAATTCAAAAGTTCCCAATGAATACAATGAAATTATATTTGGAGCTGGATGTTTTTGGGGTGTGGAAAGAAAATTTTGGCAACTGGATGGAGTATGGCTAACTTCAGTTGGGTATGCTGGTGGTGATAATGAAAATCCAACATATGAACAAGTATGCTATGAGAATACTAATCATGCAGAAGTTGTAAAAGTTATTTATGATCCTAAACAAATATCAATATATGATTTATTAAAAGTATTTTGGGAATGCCATGACCCAACTCAAGGAATGCGACAAGGTAATGATAGGGGGACTCAATACAGATCAGTAATTTACTGCTCATCAGAAAAAGACCTTAACATTTGTGAAGATACAAAAAATAAATATCAGGATATTCTTCTGTCTAAGAATTTTAACAATATAACAACTGAGATTATCTTAGCCCCTTCTTACTATCTTGCTGAAGAATATCATCAGCAATACTTAGCCAAAAATCCCAATGGTTACTGCGGCCTTGGGGGAACAGGCTGTGCTATAGATATATAAAAAAGGGGCCAAGATGACCCCTTTTATTATTCAAAAAATTTACTAATCTGGGTTAAACATATTTAAACTTACTTCCATGTAAGATCTTTTAAATACGCTAAGCTCGTTAGCCTTGACAATATATTCAGCAAATTCTGATGATGCATACATTCCATCAAGAAATGCTAGGGCTGATTGTTGATTTGGAAAAGCAACCCATATTTCATGAGTTATGCCATTACCATTGTTGCCAAGCATGTGTGATTGAAGTCCATAGGCATTGCCTGACCAATCATATTTATCAATACTTTTAGCAAAAGCAGTCCACAGTGGAATAAATTCATTAGGATTTCTGACTTCTAGGCTCCATCTTAAACTGACTCCATTATCTGCAGTTGGACCACCATTTGTAACCCCAACCGTATGAACAGTAAGATATTCAGAAACTGCTTCAAGCGCATTCATTCTATTAGCTTTTCTTAAATCACGACCTGCTTTTGAGGTTGCCCATATTTGGTTTGATTTTGCGTACTCATCAGCGTCTTTATAATAAAAAGCTATGCCATGAGTTGCATCATCCCAGCCGTTATGAAGAATAGCATAGATATCAGCTTCAAAATTTTGACTTGAAACCTCAGGTGATGCCATATATTTATTAAATGCTTGCAAACATTTATTTGGAACGTCGCACTTAAATAAGAAGTTTGATTGATACTTTGAAAAATTTTCTGGCAGATGGTTATCAGCTGCTATTGAAAATGAAGCAAGTATAAATGTTGATAAAAATATTTTTTTCATAGTCTCTCCCACTAGATAAATTTAATTAAATAAAAATTTACCATATCATCATTTTATTTATTTACAGGTTATTTTAAAAATTATTATTTAAAAATTTTATATATATTCTTGAAGGTGTTCCAAGGATGATTTAATTAATGTAAAATTCTCAGCGCGCCGGTATAGCTCAGTTGGTAGAGCAACTGATTTGTAATCAGTAGGTCCCGAGTTCGACTCTTGGTGCCGGCACCACTTTTTCTAATTTCTATAAGTATTTGGTTTTTCAAGATCCTTTGTGTATCTATCCCTAAGCCTTGTTGATCTTGTTGTTAAATCTGTTTCGATCCCATTTATAAATACTCTTTCTGGCATACTGGATGGCTCAAGTGGATCAGCCTCCCAAATAACAATATCGGCATGATTGCCAACTTTTATCGAGCCTCTATTTTTGATATCAAATACCTTAGCTACATTACTTGTCAGTGATTTAATTGCAGTTCCATATGAAAGGCCATTTGCCACTGCTACTCCAGCACCTTGTCTGATTAAATGATAATTATGATCTCTTGAAACATTGAACATCATGGTAACTCCAGCTTTTTCTAGTCTCTGTGCTAAGTTTATATTTGAAGCAAGCTCATCAAATGAGTTAGGAATATTATTTATAGGATTGATTATCAAAGGAATATTACTTTCAGCAATTTCATCCATAACTAGAGATGCTTCTTGTGCACCCATTATTATTAAATTTAAATCATATTTATTTTTTAAATTAATTAAATTAATAATGTCTGATGCTCTATGAGATTTAATTATTAATGGTAGATTTTCATCAAAAAGCTTAAATAAAGCTTTAACATCTCTTGTTTTAAGATCTAGGTATGAGGCAATAGATGAATCTTCAATAATTTCATCTATAGTAAAATTTGATGCGACATCCTTTTTATTTAATGATGCTCCAAAAGATAAGATATCATCCATTAAAGAGAGCGTCTCAGCCCTAGATGATGACCCACTAGCTCCTAGTCTTCCAATAAGAACCATGTCAGCATTACTGCTAATATCTAGTTTGCTGTCTAAAATAAAGAAAGAGCCTAATCCCCCTATTGGACTTGAAGTATTTCTTGGAAGAGTAATTGCTGATGTTATTCCATTAGATCTATTCCATGGAATTAGAGATGAGTTTGGATTGAATGCACTATGAATGCTAAATCCAATATCATATATATTGGACTCATCATCCCTTGTAACACTCAATGCACCAATTTCAACTATTCCAATTTCAGTATCAGGAGCAATTAACCCAGGGGTAACTATCTTTCCCTTCACATCGATAACGTTATCGCCTTGAATCATGGATGACTTAGATAGTTTTTTTATAAACCCATTTTCAATAAGAATATGTCCCATGTATGAACTATTCTCAACACCATCAAAAATAGTTGCATTTTTAATGACTATGCTTTCAGCTTCTAAAATACTTGAATTAAAAAATATTAGAGACAAGGCTATTAATTTTTTAATTTTTATCATTCATCTATCCTTTTATTAGCTGGGTTAATAATGCCGACATCGAAATCACTATTTGGTTCAAAACCTGACGCTTTATCAAAAGCCAAAGCACCATCTATGTATACTTTTTCTACAAGAGCATAAATACTAAATGGATTTTTAGACCACATAACTACATCAGCATTTTTGCCAACCTTTAAAGAACCAGTTTGATCATATATCCCAGCTGCCTTAGCTGGATTACTAGTTATCCATTTCATGGCTCTAGCTTTTGATATGTCATACCCTGCTTTAATACCTGCAGACAATGCTTTTGATGCCTCTACATTTAAATGTTGAATTCCAATCTCATCATCCGAATGAACTATTGCGCAACCAGTTCCATTTCTAGCCTGATCTACGATGGCAACATTGGCTTGAACCATATCATATGCTTCATGCTTGAAACCCCACCAATCTGCCCAAAGTGCTGCACATATATTGTTTTCTGCTAAAAGATCAGCAATTTTATATGCCTCAACAGCATGATGAAATGCTGTAATTTTATAATCAAATTCTTTTGCAACATCGATCATCATTGCCATTTCATCTGCTCTATAGCAATGATTATGCACAAGAATGTCACCCCTAAGAACCCCGGCTAAGGTCTCTAACTCTAGATCTCTAGTTGGCTTATATGATAATTCTTTTGCATCATCTGACTTTGCCTCATATTCATCTAGTCTACTTAAGTAGCCTTCTGCTTTAATCCATGATTTTCTATATCCAGCAATATTTCCCATTCTTGTTGAAGGGCTTTGCCCCCTATTTCCATAAACTCTTTTAGGATTTTCTCCGCAGGCCATTTTTAACGAATGTGGCGCATCAGGAAATTTCATTGAATTTATTGTATTTCTTTGAAGGTTCTTTGCAGTAACGCCTCTTCCACCAATTAAATTGGCTGAGCCGGGTAAAACATGAAAAGTTGTTACTCCTCCTTTAAGAGCTAGAGCAAATTGAGGGTCTTGAGTCCATATTGAATGTTCTGCCCAAACTTCTGCTGTAACAGGACTTGTTGCCTCATTTCCATCTGAACTTGTTTTGACACTAGGTGCTGGATATACCCCCATGTGAGAATGAATATCAATTATCCCAGGTGTTATCCATTTACCAGTTGCGTCAACTGTAATTAAATCATTAGACATAGGCAGATCTTTGCCAATTGCAATAATTTTTCCATCCTGAATAATTATATCTGTCTCGATAAACTCCTTACCATCACCATCATAAATATTTCCATTTTTAAATATTGTGTTTGTATATGGGAGGGGTTGGTATGAAGACTCATATGGTTCATGGTCTTTTGCTACTATGCTGATTGAGAAAATAGAAATTAAGATATAAATTTTTTTCATGTTAAATAGTATAAATAAAAAAAATTAATACACTATAATTATGTATATTATTTAAATAAATTTGCATCAATGAAATCATACAAAGTAATAGCTAGTGGAGCTCCCCTAGAGGAGCATGAATCTGAAATACCAATACCCAATGGCAAACAGGTATTAATTAAAACTATTGCTTGCGGGGTTTGTCATACAGATGTTCATATTCATGATGGATACTTTGATTTGGGAAATGACAACCATATACCATCACGTATGAATGAAACTCTCACCATGGGCCATGAGATTTATGGTGAATTAATTGAAGTTGGGGAAGACGTTAAAGGCGTAGAAATTGGAAAGAAGTATGTTGTATACCCTTGGATAGGCTGTGGCGATTGTTATGAATGTAATAGAGATATGGAGCATTACTGTGCCCCTTTTACTGCAGAAAATTTAGGTGTTTCAGTAGACGGCGGTTATGGAGAATATGTTCTTGTTAAAGACTCAAAATATCTTTTTGATGCAGGCGATACTCCGGAAGAACTTGCTGGAAGCTATGCATGTAGAGGTCTTACAGCATACAGCGCATTAAAAAAAGCTAATCCAAAAAAAGGAGATAACATAGTCATTATAAGCGCCGGGGGGTTAGGCCTTCTTGCATTAAAAATTGCAATAGCAGCTTTTGAAGTAAAAGCTATTGTGGTTGATATTGATGATGAAAAGCTAACTACTGCGAAAAGCTTTGGTGCCTCAGAAGTTATAAATTCTAGAGATGATGGAGCTGCTGCTAAAATTATGGAGCTCTCTGGAGGAGCAGCGACAACCGTTTTAGACTTTGTAGGCTCAGAAGCATCTGTTAATTTTGGCTACAGCCTATTTGGTATAAATAAGGGTGGGCTATACGTCTTAGTTGGACTATTGGGTGGTAAATTTGATCTTCCGCTCCCCCTTCACACATTCACAGCAAGAACAATTTCTGGTACTTATGTTGGGAGTATGCAAGAAATGAAAGAGCTAATGGATTTGGTAAGAGAGGGTAAAATTGAGCCAGTTGCGGTTGAGACTAGACCAGCATCAGAGGCTAGTGATACACTAGCTGACCTTAAGGCAGGCAAGATCAAAGGATTAGTTTGTCTTAAGCATTAAACACTATGATAAATATCAAGAATAACAAAGCATTTATTTTATTAGCAGGAATTTTGTTTGCTGCTTCTATAACTGCTGACCCTATTATTCATGATCATTTTGAGGAAAGTGAATCACTTATAGAGTGTCAGCTTTGTGAAAATAAAACTGCTGATATTAAGAATGTTAAATCCGAAATAAATGAAAACATTCAATCATCCCTGATTAGTACAGAAGTTAATCAAGAATTATTTACTACTAACAGCAAATACTATCAATCAAGAGCTCCACCAAAAAAATAAATTTTTATAGATTTTAAATTTTTATTTTTTTTAAGGAGTTCTTATGAAGAAACTTTTAAGCACACTAACAATATTAGGTGCAATACACACAAACGAAATCGCTTCGCAAGATGTTGAGGAGATTATCGTGGTTACATCTGCTTTGATAGATACAACCGAAATTACAAATCCATTGTACGTTATAGACGGTGATGAGATTATCGACGATGCAACAACTAGCCTTGGAGAAGCTATTGATAGCTATCTTGGCATTTCTATTTCAGATTATGGTGCAGCTGTTGGACAACCAATTATAAGAGGCATGTCAGGCCCAAGAGTAAAAATTCTAAAAAATGGCATGGTTAACAGAGATGTATCTGGACTTGGTGCCGATCATTTAAATGATGTTGATCTAAATGACATTGAACAAATAGAAATTGTTAAAGGCCCATCATCATTGCTTTATGCCAATGGGACAATTGGAGGAATCATAAATGTTGTTGATGACTGCATCGCAGCAATGAATTATGAGCTTCCTGAATTAAAGGTTGGTTATGAAACTCAGTCTGTAAATGACGGCTCCTCCGAATTCATTAACTTTAAAAATAATTTCAACGGCTTTAATGTAAATTTTGGATATAAGAATACTGAATTTGGAAATTATGATGTTCCAAATGGTGCGGTAATGCATGAAGATGAAGACCATGATGAGCACGGAGATGAGGATCATCATGATGAAGATGAGCATGAAGAAAATTTAGGATTCATTAATAATTCTGACTATGCTGTTGAAGCTACTAAATTTGGTATTTCAAGAGCTGGTGATTGGGGTTATGTAGGTATTTCAATAGACAATCTTGAAAGTCTTTATGGTATTCCCTTCCATGGTGACGAACATGGTGATGAGCACGGAGATGAGGATCATCATGATGAAGATGAGCATGACGAGGATGAGCATGGTGATGAGCACGGAGATGAGCATGAAGAGGAAAGAATTTTTTCAACAACAGATTCTGAGAGTTTTACCATTAAAGGTTCTTATAATGTTAACGGCAATTTAATTAATAAAATTGACTATACATATAGAGATACTGAATACACCCTGACTGAGGCGCATGCTGAAGA